>JAABUO010001191.1_pt1 | contig 36007 bp, 20 predicted proteins | sample 5559291 | NCBI WGS metagenome assembly JAABUO01 (sample SAMN10711878, study PRJNA513372) | rock metagenome | isolation source: Antarctica rocks | place: Antarctica: Victoria Land, Finger Mt sud
AAATAGAAGCTTTTGTACCAACCTTCTTCTGTATTCTTAATATTCAGTTATAGCTACCTCTAAAGATCAAGCACTATCAACCCTGACCTCCATTGGTTGTATCATCTAGGCACGGTCCTGACATGATATTCAGTCAATATCGCTGTCAAAATCAAAGTTGATTTGATCGTATGATGAAATCTTTGATCGAAAGTCGATTACACATGCTCTGTATACATTGATTCTGATTCAAGAACACAAGAATGAAATGATATTTCTATTGATAACTCGTCTAAATCAGCACAAGATAATCATTGAAAATCTCTGATTGAAAAGAAATCAAATTTTGATAGATTTTGCAAACGATTGATTAATATCATCGTTGAAGATTCGAACATCAAAATCTGTTGTTTCAAAAGCAAGCAGTCAATCAGCATTTCACAAATCTGAGTCAAGCGAGATCTGCAAAATGAAACGAAAGAACTTGAACTTGATTGTTACATCAACGATCATCTTGAAGAAACTCATGAATCAGAAATCAGTGAATAGATTCATTGAATCTGCTTTCATAGCAAAGCAAAGCACTCAAGTTGATCTCGATCAACTTCGACTTTCTCAGTCAACTGAAGTAAAGAAGATCGTCAATATTATCATGATTGAAGTCGCTGTGTATTAAACTCTAGTCAAGAATAAGAAGATTGAGATCTTCTCATTGATCATTAGCGAAATCAACAAAGCGCTTAACTCAGTTGAAGATTTCACAGAACTGAATGAAATGACATCAGTCATGTCATTGAATGAATTGAAGAAGAAGCTTTCAATCGTTTATCATGACTTTCTGAATGTGTTTGACAGAGAGAAGACAACGCAGTTGCTCTTGCATTGATCATATGATCATAAGATTGAATTAAAAGATGAGAATCAGTCTTCTAGAAGTCGATTGTATCTCATGTCGAGCTACAAGTTGCAGAAGATCAAAGAGTATCTAGAAGAGAATTTGAAGAAGAAGTTCATCACACTCAGCAAAGCTTCTTTTGCTTCATTAATACTATTTGTCGAAAAAAAAGATGATAGTCTTCGCTTTTGCATGAACTATTGAAAACTGAATGCTCTGATCAAAAGAGATCGTTATTTAATACTCTTGATAGACGAAGTACTAGCTCGAATTCAAGGCAGTAAGTATCTGACTCAACTCGACATTATCGTCGCGTTCAATAAACTGCGCATGAGTTCAGAAAGCGAAGATTTAACTACTTTTGTTACTTTCTTCAACGTCTATAAGTATAGAGTAATGCTCTTCGAATTGATCAATGAATCTGCTTTCTTTCAGCATTATATCAACAATGTGTTGTTCAACTGTCTGCATAAATTCTGTCAGACATACTTGAATGATATTCTCATCTACAGTAAGACATTGAAAGAACATAGAACTCATGTGAAAGAAGTGCTAGACAAGCTTCGTGAAGTCGATCTACAAGTAAACATTGACAAGTGTGAATTCAAGATTCAGAAAATCTCGTTTCTTGAACTATTGATATTCATCAATGATCTGCGAATGAATTCTTGAAAAGTAGATGTGATTCGAAGCTGAGAAGTGTCTCGATCGTTGACTCATGTGCAGATCTTCATTGACTTCTGCAATTTCTATCGACGATTCATAAAGAACTTTTCAAAGATTGCTCAACTTATGATAAAGCTGATTTGAAAAGATCATTTCTTTGAATGAACAAAGATCTGTCAGACAATCTTTGAAGAACTGAAGCAACAAGTGACAACAGCTTTCATTCTGAAGCATTTTGACTCAATCAAAGAAGCTATTCTAAAAACTGACTTCTTGAACTATGTCAACGACGAAGTATTGTCTCAGTATGACGATGAAGACATTCTACATTCAGTGATCTTCTATAGCAAGAACATGATTTTCGCAGAATGCAACTACGAAATCTATGACAAAGAACTGCTGATCATTATTCGCTGCTTGAAGCACTGATGTTCTGAATTGAAATGTACAGATATTTCGATCAAGATCTTCATCGATCATCTGAATTTGAAGTACTTCATGATCATCAAGAAACTGATCAGACAACAGACTAAATGAGCTGAGAAGTTATTCAAATATAACTTCAAGATCATATATCAGTCAGAAAAGCAGAATCTGAAAGCAGATGCGCTGATCAGAATGTCAGATGTCAAGTCAGTTGAATCAAATGATGATTGAAAGCTATATCAGCATCAGATGCTATTATCAGCAAGCCTATTTGAACTGCAATCAATAGAAAATGATCAAGATCTGACTCAAATCTTGCTCATATTTGACTCAGATTCGAAACAGAAATCGAAAGTTAATGAAGATTCGATCGAAGAGATGATTTCTATTCAGAATTGAATTATAGTTGAAAATCGAATTAATCAACAATGTATTGATATTCGAACAGTCATAGAACAGAACAGAAGAACTTGTCAAGATATGAGTTTAGACAATTGCAGAGTACTGAACAAAGTACTCTGAAAGAATGATAGACTGTGAGTTTCTCAGTCAATGATCACTCAATTAATAAGAGAAGCACATGATCTTTCAATCAATGATTATTCTGACATGAATTGAACGTTAGACTTGTTAAGAAGATCATATTGCTGATTGAAGATGAGAATGACAATCAAACGCTACATTCAAAACTGTTACGTTTGTCGTAGATCAAAAGCATTAAGAGATCGAATCAATAAACTACTGAAGTCATTGTCTATATGTGAACAACGATGACAAGATATATCATTGAATTTCATTATCGATTTATTGAAAAGTAATGAAAGCAACGTGATTCTGACAGTGATAGATCGATTGTCTAAAAAACGTCACTATATACTCTGTTGATCAGATGACAAAGAAACTTTCGCTGAATAAACAGTCAAGCTGCTGCTGATATGAGTCTTCAGAACTCATGAGCTATCAAGATCAATAATGTTTGATAAAGATTCATAATTCATATTGATTGTCTGAAAGTCTCTATGTCTGAGACTCAACATTAAGATGAAACTATTCATTGACTATCACTCACAGATTGATGATCAAACGAAAAGAGCGAATCAGAATGTAGAATGATATCTATGAAGCTACTGCTCATACATGCAAGATGACTGATTCATCTGACTATCTATGACTGAATTCATCAATAACAATGCTATTTCGTTGTCAATTGAACAATCAGCGTTCTTTCTGAATAAGAACTTTCACTTTCATATGAGCTTCGATTTGAATTCAACTGAATATGAGATCACTCAAGCTAGAATTCAAGTGAGCAAAGCAGAGAATATATTCAAACATATGAAATGATCATTAACGTTGATCAAGCAGACATTAGCAAGAGTCAGAGTCACAATGAAGAAACAGACTGATAAACATTGAAAGAAAATGATCTACAAGATAGATGACATGATGTTTCTGAATTCTAGAAACATTACGATCGCAAGATCATCAAAGAAGCTGAACAATAAGATGCTAGAATCTTTCAAGATTCTGACTGAGATTGAAGATGCATATCGATTGAAACTGTCATTGACAATGAAGATTCATTCAGAGTTCATCTTGAATCTACTACGACTGAATTCAAAAAATTCTCTGAAAGAACAATGAAATGAGTCGTCTGATTCTATAGTGATAAATGACGAAGACGAATGAAAAGTGAAGAACATACTGAACTTCAGACACTACAGAAGACGACTGCAATATCGTGTTAATTAAAAAGACTATGACATCAATCTACATTGATACAATGTTGATGAAAATGAGTTCAAAAATTGCTTAAAGATCATAAATGACTTTCATCAGAAGTATTTGAACAAGTCAAGTTAGAAATCGACTCAACAAGAATTGATTGATCGAACTGCAGCAATGAGAACATTGCTAGATGAAGAGAGAAAATAATGTTGCAAGCATGCATCTTTGTTATCTCTGATTAATCTGATTAGTCTAACATAAACTAGTATAAAGCTGTGAGTAGAGCTGTTGTTAACACGCTAGCGATCTAGCGTGTCTTCGTGAGTAAAACTCATGTTGTGTTGCATTTTCTTTCTACTTCAGCTTTGAACTTCTAGTTAGAATACACTCATATGATTCACTTTATGCAGACTTATAACATTCATGAATTTTATCACGTAAGCAGTTTTCTATTCATCTTTGCTTTGTAATGATCATTAACAAGTTGCAAGAACAATCACTATTGATTGTAAACATAAATCTTTCTTTATTCTGTTTTAATCATGAACAATTATATGTTGCATTGTTTAAAGTTACAGATGTATGAAGATTATTGATTCTGTTTCATTCTTTTAAGAATCAGTGTACTGATAACGTAGTTTATTCAGAGATTTTGTTATTTTAAGTATGATTGAACTGTAGTTTTCATTTCTATATAATGTATTAAATCACTGTTACGTTGAATTCATCTTTTTACAGCTCAGTGTTACAAGCGTATCAAGACTGATAAGACTGAACAAGACTGAAGTTCTAATCAATTTGCAGTGAACGCTAGTGAATTCTTTGCGTAATGATTAGAACTAATCAACGAGCTAGTCAGGTTTGACTCAGATTTGACTCAAATATGACTCAATCTCTTTTTTCTTTCTCAACACTCTTTTCTTTCACCAACATCTTGTTCATCTACATCACATTCTTTTCATGTCACAAACACATTTCTTTTGAGTCTAGTGCAGTCTTTGAACATTACATAAATAGAAGCTTTTGTATCAATCTTCTTCTGTATTCTTAATATTCAGTTATAGCTATTTCTAAAGATCAAGCACTATCAATTCTGATCTTCATTGATTGTATTATCTAAACATGATTTTGACACTCAGCACTAATGACTTTACATCACATCACAAGTAATTATTAGTTTGTATGATCTTTGCATCGAGCTTTTTAACTAACTACAGAACTTTATGAGCTAGCTATTGCTGCGCACAGCAACAACATGTTCTATCACAAATCTATATTGAATTGAAATTCATCACACTATCTTGCATCTAAATGTTATCATCTGCACAGACTTTTACTTCTCTTTATTAATATGATACTTTTCTTCAAGACTTGCAAACAGAAATTGCATGAATTGAAAAGACATTGCAATGATCTTTGTTTGATTTGCAAGAGTATTGAACATATCAAAAAGTTCTTTGAACAGATTGAAAATAATGTTGAATTCATCTGCAAAGTTTATTTCAGAAGCTTTGCACTTCTTCATGAAAATTGTACAGATTCTTAAAGTCTTTTCACTATTAATATTAGTTCTTACTGTTGAGTTCAAATTCTGCATGTATTACTTTCTTGTCTTTATTCTTGATGAACTTTGAAATACATTTATGTTCAACTTTGATCTGATCTGTATAAATCAGCACATTATTAAACTTATCTGTACAAAAGTTGTACATACTCGATATTAAACTGCATTGACTTACTTCTTCTTTTGAAATTAGAAAGATCACACACATTTCTTCAAAAAGCTTTGCAAAGAATTTACAACTTTGAAACATATTTAAGTCATTTTTGCAGATTTTGCATGCATTTAAATGTCTATGAAACAGTTTTGCACGACTCTGTAAAATAATTTTCTATACTATGTATTCATGCTTAAAGTTCTGGACAGATTAATAATATTCAGCACATATTCATATAAATTTGTACATACAAAGAATTTCATCTCTTTGCTGACTCAGTTATGACGAAGCTCAATATCGCGTAGCAAAAGCTGTGTAGCTATGTGCATGATTTTACGAAGATAAACAGATTTTTGACAACACTTCTGTGTCAATATTAATATCTCATGTTTTTCTTTCATATTGAGTAATTCAGTTGTTGTATCAACATGTTCAACAAGTTCATACGAGTCTGCATCAGTTTTCAACAGTATTTTTATCTTAAAATCATCATTGAGAATCATTGCAAAGTTGTACAGATTTGTATGTTAAAGTATTGTTATGAAAGAATTTGTTCAGTTGTAAACAGTTTTAGAAAACTCATATTGATTAGTAAAGCTATGCACTTCTTGATACAGATCAATTCTAGAAGTTGAAAAAACATGTAACTGTCTGCGTAATACAGCACAGAATAGCACAGAATCAATACAAATAGATTACATGTTTAATCAGATGTATAAAGACTTGAAGAGAATGAAAGAAGTAATAAAACTTCGTTAAGTTAGCAATTGATTTGAATAAATCAGTACATCTTTATACATCTCTACAAAGTTTTCTAAAATTCAAAAGTTAAGAAAATCTTTGAAAATTTCAAAGCTGTAGAAAGCAAAGCTTTGCAGTTACTGTTAACTGTCTTGAAGCTTTCACATAAAAACTGTACAATTCAATACAGTACTAGAAAAGAAAGATAAACACTTGCACAAAGCTGCAAGCTCAGATGAACATCAGTACATAGTGATACATAGAAGCGAAGATCTGTACAGAGATATCATTACATGTTTGTACAGATAGATCTGTAAGAACTTATTGAAACAACTGTTGTAAAAGTTATGTTTGAAAAATGCAATAGAAACAAACTTATGTTCAGAATTAATCTCATGATTCATCGCAGCAATCTCAAATTCACTGCAAATGATTGTATTGAACAATACATCACAGTAAATACTTTTTCATACATGTTATTTACTACTTACTAAGCGTAAAGACAATTTTCATCGAAAATGACGATTTTCTCGTCTATATAGTACTGAAGCAAGAGTTCATTCTGATCGTTCAATGTCAAGTGTTACATCAGATGACTCAACATCAAAACTTTTCAATCTCGCACTATGTTTTTGACTGCGTTGACTCGTGCAAGTCGTTTTCTTTCGTTCAAACTAAAAGTCATTGTATGTACATCAGATGATCGAAAATCATCTGATCAACGATTGAAATTTTCTTTCTTATCTGTTTACTCGATCTTCATTGTACGTGTATATATAAATCTTTATCTCTTTTTACGATTTTTTTTCATGTCTCAACGCATCTGTACTCGCTGTGCTCATAATCATTTCATTCATGAATTTTTTGTTTCTAATTCAACGTGTGTTTTGAATCTTTGTTTATCTCTGTTTATCGATTTACCTGTTTATTTGTACACACTGTATGCTTCGTACATGCTTCATAGCACATGCTAATTAGTTCAATAGAAAGCACTCTTCATGACTCGATATCAAACGCTCTATCAAACTCTCTATCAAACATGCTAATTAGCTCAATAGAAAGCACTCTTCATGACTCGATATCAAATGCTTCACCAAACTTTCTATCAAACTCTCTATCGAACGCTCTATCAAACTTTCTACCAAACGCTCTATCAAACGCTCTATCAAACGCTTTATCAAACTTTCTATCGAACTCTCTATCAAACTCTCTATCGAACGTTCTATCAAACTTTCTACCAAACGCTCTATCAAACGCTCTATCAAACGCTCTATCAAACTTTCTACCAAACTCTCTACCAAACGTGCTAATTAGTTCAATAGAAAGCACTCTTCATGACTCAATATCGAACGCTCTATCAAACTCTCTATCAAACGCTCTATCAAACGCCATACCAAACGCTTTATCAAACGCTCTATCAAACTCTCTATCAAACGCTTTACCAAACTCTCTACCAAACATGCTAATTAGCTCAATAGAAAGCACTCTTCATGACTCGATACCGAATTTCCTACCAAACTCTCTATCAAACTCCCTATCAAATTCCCTATCAAACGCCCTATCGAATTCCCTACCAAACTCTCTACCAAACTTTCTACCAAACTTTCTACCAAACGTGCTAATTAGTTCAATAGAAAGCACTCTTCATGACTCAATATCGAACGCTCTATCAAACTCTCTATCAAACGCTCTATCAAACGCCATACCAAACGCTTTATCAAACGCTCTATCAAACTCTCTATCAAACGCCCTACCAAACTCTCTACCAAACGCTCTATCAAACTCTCTACCAAACTCTCTACCAAACTTCCTATCAAACTCTATATCAAACTCTCTATCAAATTTCTATCAAACGCTCTATCGAATTTCCTACTAAACTTCTTATTGAGCTGTCTATCGAACTCTCTACATGCTTCAAGATACGCGTCGGTCAAACGCATAACACACGTCAAACAGTGCTTCAAACAATGCTTTTTACATGACTTTCTATCTCATTAGCTTCTTCATTGCTTTCCCTATTTACACTCTCGTTTGCTTTCTCATTGCAAAGCTTCATCGAGTTCTTCGTCTTATCTGTTTCGCATAGAAGAAAGAATTACATCAATCATTGTTATGAAGAAGAGCTTGAAATAACGATAACGAGTTCTCTACTTCTCATTGACTTCCTCATTGACTTCTTCATTGACTTCCTCATTGACTTCCCCATTAACTTTCCCATTGACTTTCGATAGACCACATATGAAGCACTGGGTAGGTCACATACGAAGCACTGAATATATCGCATATGAAGCACTGAATATATTGCATATGAAGTACTGAGTACATCACATATGAAGCACTGAATATATCACATATGAAGCACTGGGTACGTCACATATGAAGCACTGAGTACGTTACATATGAAGCACTGAATATACCACATATGAAGCACTGAATAGACCACATATGAAGCACTGAATATATCACATGTGAAGCACTGAGTACGTCACATATGAAGCACTGAATATATCGCATATGAAGCACTGGGTACGCCACATATGAAGCACTGAGTACGTCACATATGAAGCACTGAGTACGTTACATATGAAGCATTGAATATACCACATATGGAGCACTGAATACGTCACATATAAAGCACTGAATAGGTCACATATGAGGCACTGAGTAGATCACATGTGAAGCATGTATAAAGCACTGTATGACATGTATAAAGCTCTGTATGACATTCAGATCATGTACGAAGTGCGATGTAATTGATTCTACTGATTTGTACGAATTTTGCACTATTTGTGCATAATTAATAAAACGTAGTGCAAAGCAATTTCCATCAGAAATGACGACCCCCTCGTGAACTTGTACTTTCAACTCATGAGGGTTAAATCAATTTTCCAAGAGGACTCTTTGACTATACTTCCGACCAGTCGAGGATGGGTCACGAGACTTGACTTTCGCAATCCCTCACCTCGATCCGCTTGCCTCAGTTCTCAGACGTGCCAACGTCGCTAAGCCCCTTCGGGTTACGGCCCCGTATGCTGCGAAGTCAGCAGGGCGCTAACCCGAAGGGGCTTAGCGACGTTGGCACGTCTGAGAACTGAGGCAACGATCCGCCCTGCTTGCTGCAAAGATGACGGCCAACCAGCCATTATGACTCGTAGCCTTGCATCTCAGTCACCGGCGTTTGCACCACGAACCTAGGGCGAAAGCTGCAGAACACAAAACACTCAGAAGAAGTAATATGTGATCCATCATTCGATCATGAACGAGGACCTTTCTGCGCTGGCTCTGCCTCTAGCCTCAGTCCTGGGGGTTCAGCTAGCATCATCAGATCCTTTCGAAAAACCTGATCAGCGAAAGAAATTCTACAAGCTTCTAGATGAACATGGGGCAGTAGAGATGCGCCCGAGAAAACTTATCTCACTTTCACCAAGACGCTGTATTGGGCCAACACGTACAAGGTTGTTGATTCCCGTCACATCTGTTGCGATAAACAGGACGCGCCACACTCAGGCATAACACTTGAGCTTTCGCCATTACACATCATTTCTGTACCTTACGCTAACGCTTTCTCTCGAACTCTACACCACCCAAAATGTATGAGTCCTAGGCTTTACAGCTAAGCCGTAAATCCTACAGATATGCTGCAACGGTTTTTTGGTATTGCTACCCATCGCTACATGTAGGGTACCAGAGGTGAGTATATTTGACTTGACCTATATAAATTCTTGCAACCTATCTCTAACAGTATGCCTAGCATTCGCGATCCCAAATCCAAGCGGCCCATCAACCCGAATATCTCGAAACAATTCTATAACTTAGCTGTCTAAATGGCAAATAAGAATCATGACCATATTATCGATGCATTAGTCAACCATGTCACCTTACCACCACGACTTCCATTTCGAGACGATCTCAAAGGTGGAGATATTGAACGAGCTCTCGTACAGCGGCTGGCGAGGCATGCTCGAGCTTTTAGAGATAGCCTCGATGCACAACACTACCAGAGTTGGAGCCTGATATGCCACGCACTGGGTCAATTTATGAAGCTGCATAGCAGCAATAGTAGCTATCTTAACAAGGAAACCCTTGAACATGCCTTTATTGAGCTTTCTAACTCCAACTCTGCGAACGACATCCTGATCCTGCATATTGCGACTCAGAACGCCGGTCTCATTATTCGCAAAGAGAAAACTAATGAATACATTTTCGAGGCCTTTGAGGCTTCACCTCGAGCCGCAGATGTGCTCGCCTCTAAGTCAGCGCTGCAATGGGACTTTCCCAGCCGCGCAGTTGCTATCTCGCAGGAGACATTTGAAGATCCAGACTTTCAACAGCACATTGCCAGATTCCTAGAACAGGCCAGTATCGAGAATGTCAAAGAGTTTTCAGCAACCACGTTAAAGGCTGGCTCTAATGCCTTTGAGAGCCGGGATACCGCCAACCCAGCCTTGATCGGTCAACTGTTGATGGCATTGCTAGAGGCCAATGGGCGGGCACATGTTTCGACGATTACACGGAAGCGAGTGCGCGATGATGTGTGCTGGGGTGACGGAGCCGAAAATCCATGGCGCCGTTGCCCGGCTTGGCTAGTGCTGCGTATAGGGATGCAGCGATCTCTATGTCTGCTACTTGGCGGTGACGCTGGGGTTCTCCACTACAAGATCTTTATAGCCTACTTCATTGCAAAACTTTGCGACGAAATGAGTGACGCCGAGCCCATCCGAGCAGAGTACCTAGCTCATGCAAGAGCTAAGGTTGCTCGCCGCTTAGCAAAGCTAAAAATCCTTAGACAGACAGCGCCACTTGGACTTTCGAAGAACATGGACGAGATCTTGTCCAAATTTGACAAGGAGCTCGCAAAGACGCTTCAGGTCGTAAATGAAAAACTCGCAGCTGCATGGGCTGACATCAGACGGTGGTCCCAGAAGCGAATTCCTCGATTGCCGACACGCGCTGAAGATGACAGTCTTGTTATTTCGCTAGCTAATAGTTGTGAGCACTTGCAGCAGCTTTGTCGACAATCTTTACCGTACCAGCAGTCGCAACAGAACGTGAATCGTGCTTCCTACCTGGACACCTACTCTACAGTTACGAACGGGATTTTCGATGTTGGTCATTATCTTGGTCTTGCTGAGGTTGAGTCTGAGGTCGAGGCTGGAATGTGGGCTCCATCCTCTCAGCCAGCTACGGATGAGCAATGCATCCACTTAGTAAATAAGATACACGAATACCAAGAGACGGCACTATCTGCATATAGCCTGAATCCGGAACAATTGTCTCTGATGATATTGACAATCATGGAGCTTTGGACCTCGCTAGATTTGATGGCCTTGCAACTGTACCCTTTGCTTTCCGAATACGAGACTGGGATTCCGACTGAAATCCTCCACGTCCTGCAACTTTCTCGGTTTTCAGATCTGCGTCGTCTGCGAACGGTGGAGGATCATCTCAGATGTCGGTATAGATCTGCAAATCACTCGCTACCATTTGCCTTTGGTGATCCTTCAAAGACTTGCTTTGCGGTGCGATATTTTGATCGGAGCGAAACAATGAAACGGCTCTTGAAAAGGATTACCACCGACGGTGATGAAGCAAGAGAGCTGAAGGAGATGGAATGGGAGTCTAAAAGTGCACAATACGAGGGTCTGCTCAAGAAGGCTGCCGAGCAAACTTGCCTTTATACGCTGAAGGAGAACAGATTGGGAGAGACTTACCGCGTGCACAACAGGCGCCACTGCGAGAAATGTTCCCTTGAAGGCGCCGCTGCGGACATCAGAATAGCTGTCGACGAATATCCGCTCCCAGAAAATGAGGATACTGCAAAGGCAGCAGTCTTCGAGCTCCTTTGCCCCCGCGTGTTTGCCGCATGGCGTGATTCCACCTGGAACATCCTCAGTAAGCTAGGTCGTGAACCTTCATTGGCGACCGGATCTCTCCCTCCACTCATTTTGGATTACTCGGGACTACGTGACTACGGCAGTCGCGAGCCTCGTGCCATCACACTTGCGTCAACAACTAAGTCGTTTCTGAAAACCCACTACAGGCTCGTGCCTTTTCCCGTACTCCTCGCAAAGGTGTGTTTACCTAATGGTTTACGACTTGGGCTGTATGATCAAAAACAGAAGATTTGGACCGCGAGACAGACTACGCTACCCAGCTTCGCACGTCATTGTACTTCTTCGTTACCTTCAAGATCAATCTTTTCCTCACTAGGGTCAATCCTAAGAGCCGCAAGCGACAATGCTGGCCGTTCTGCGAATGAAATCTTAGCAAGTCAGATGGACTGTCCAAGTATGTTGACGCAGTTCGAATATGTAGGCTTCCAGGAATTGGTGCTCGGGACAAAGCTTCGATGGGTTCAACTGCTAAGAGAATTGGCTTCGCCTAACATCAATTTTGGCACTCCAGCCACCGTAGCACTTGTCTCGCAGCTAGCTTTACAAGCTGGAGGCTATTGGAAGGATAGTACGTTACGTATCAGTCATTGGGTATTCCGTGACGATCATTTCTGCTTTGCCTTCCTCAGGCAGATCAGAATGCGCCTTGAGGCTATCAAAACAAATTGGCGCGAATCTCAGACTCTGGAATGTCTAATCACACTGACACAACAAGTATGGGAACTTGGAGCATCAACCGATGCAACAGACCAAGCATCGAGTGTACTAAAGGATATCCGTGCGACCACTCTTGCTTGGACGAGATCGCTTCGGCAAGAGATCCTCAACGCCAGGGACGGCAAAATAGCTCAAATGAGATCAAGGAATGCATTGTTCGCTGCCTTCTTATTTCGGCGAACGTACGTTCTGGAGATCAATGACCAATCTGACAAATTGAGCCCCGAGACGCTTGCAGATTTCATTGAATGCTCTATGATATTAGACGATAACATGCCTGAAGATGGATCTGGTCGAATAGCAAAATTGCCCTTACCTTTGCGCAATATGTTTGTCCGTGATCTCAAAGGTGTACATCGCTTAAGAATTAAACTGCGTCAGTCAATTCTATCAATGGGTACAGCAGTCGATTGCGCTATGAACAGGATCTGGCCAGCGGCAGCAGAGGCACCGCAGAGAGCATTTACTGCGTGGGAGTTCTTACCATCTCCGTACGAACAGTGGATATCAGCACAATCCGTTGCAACTGATGGTATGCGATCGCAGGAATTCAATTATAACATCATTGATGGTAGTTTGCTTATCGACCGTCAAAAGCTGAGTAGACTGCCAGAAGAGTACACCAAAGGTGGGTTCTTCCAGCAACTTCTTGGGGAACGTCTCTACTTTACCCGTCCATCACCAATGGCCGGCATGAAATATGTGCTTGCAGCTCTTATCGAGGGCAACCAAGTTCATTTTGGGGTTCGAGGTGAATCGACGTTTATGCGAGCCGTATACGGTTTCCAGACATTAGAGTTAATACCACCTGGCGTTTTCCACGGACAATTCTCTACTGAAAACCCAGATCTTCCCATGGCGTTAATCAACCATCACTTTCACTGGCTGGATCTTGGCTCAGGTACACTTGCAATCAGACCAGAAGCTAGTATGTGGCGTCAGAAGTATCGCGACTGGAATATTGATATATGGAATGGCTATGGGTCGCGTCGTACTAGCCGTCTTGTGGATGTGCGTAGTTCAATATTTCAGCGTATCGCCAATATTTTCGAACCATTCGAGCTGCGAAGCCGAATGATTGTTTACCAACCAGAAAAGTGGGGCCTCTCGGTACAATTGCCAAACCTTGAAATGTCATTCTTCGTCAATCGACAAGGCTTACTACAATCGGGGGAGTTGCGCGCCGTGATAGATGATGACCAGGACGCCGGTACGCTTTACGGACTTGACAGTAAGCTTATCCTACGCAGCGTCAGCAATCCCCGGGAACGGAGCATCATAGTTGCCATGGGACCGACAGAAATCCGGCGATACTTGGGCCATGTTCGTGCTTTTAGTAACCATTCGGGGTTCTATTGTCGCTTTTCAATAAACACTATCCTTAACCGACTTGAATGCCCGCCGGAGCCCCGGGTCGTATACATGAAGGCCTATTGCCATGCGATTACATCATTCGTCTTGCCAGATCCGTTGACGGGTAAGACTGGCACCGAAGAGGCCTTGTATAGTCTGTCCTGTGGTACTGCACAACCTTGGGCGCCCGTCGACGAAGAAGCATACCGTTGGCTTTCACGCATCGGGGCCCTATCGCCCAAAAGAGCATATTATCCGCATTCTTTGAAAGTGCAGCAGCGAGTTCTGTGGTTGGAAAATCTGGCATACCCAGCACAAGATGAGAGACTCTACCCAGCTGTCGCACAGATTTTAGCTCAGTGTAGGCAGCTATACCGCTTCAACCCTGGGGCTGGAGAGCCACCTAGTGACGATTCTAGAGGCGATAGCCATTTAATCCAACGTGCAACTGTGCGTAACAACGTCTACCGTTGCAGTAGTTCGAGTCGCAATATGGCAAGGTGCTCGGATATGTTGTATCTTGCGCGAGACCAAATCTCTTCAGTTAAACGGGCCGATGCCTTCAAAACTGCCAAGATAATCAGAGGATGGTCTCCCAATATTCACGTTGCAGCAGATCTTGCTGGTATACTGGAACACTGGCCTCTTATTCAAGGTTACCAGGAGAATGACCCCTTCCAGCCATACTTGTTGGATGAGCTCATAAACCTTAATGCTGCTTTACGCTGGGGCTCGCTATTCAACTACTGTCAAAAACTCTCTCGGGAGCAAAATATATATGGAGCGATGTTCTTTTTTACGATCATTGCTTTTGGAGGCAAAGTAGATATGACCATTGTCAGGACGCTTATGGCGTTCACGATCGTAAAAGATTTTCAGTCGCTTTCCATACCAAAGTGGGACAACTTCACTCATTTCAGTACAAATACCACGCCCACAGCCAATTACCTCGTACAGCTCATGGGCCCAGCAGTGATTCCTTATCCACCGGACGAGCGAAGCCTGTTGGGAGGAATATCCTTGAATTACAAACAGCAAAGAGCGCTTGAAGCGGCACAAACTCAGTATGAACAATCGGCCAAGGATATCCGCCAGACGCTTGCTAAGGAAATGCTCCGCAATTGGCCTTGCGAGACCCCGTCTGTACAATTGACCATAGAGTGCCATTCCGTCGATCTAGAGCGCGCAGTGATGCTCGTACGCCCTGAATGGGTTCAATTCTTCAAAAACTATGAGCTCTGGAGGCATCTAATGGATGTTCAACAAATTCTCAATACTTGCGATCCCACCAATAATATCCGTAGTCCAGAGACTGAGATGACCAACAAAAAACTGTATCCCGTCCTGGCCGTTGCCAGGTCTATACCAACAATGCAAGATGTAATTGATAACGCAGAGGCATTGCTCAAGATGCATCCTGTCGGTCGAAAGTCGAAAATAATTCCTTCGGCAGAGCTTACTAGTCAGGACCTCGGAAGGTCGCTTATGTCACAGGCCAATACAGGCACCGACGATGCTCCAATCCTGTCAACCGTTAAGACTACTAGTCTAAACGAAACAGATAAACTGCATTCTCAACTACAGGAGCTCCAGGAAATTGTCAGTCCACTGCTACATAGCGAAAACTCTGTTAGACGTGTTTATGGTGAGCATTTGGCACATAGCCTCCTTGCTCTAACGAATTTGGATGCGCGGAAACCCCCCCCACAAATCTCCATAGACCGGAAACGCCTTGCAACTACTATGTTGTCGTGCCAGGACGAAGTATACACTCACTTCGACATGATCTGCACGACGTTGAATCAGCATCCAGCCTTCGCCTGGCTTAGTCGCGGAGGTCTTTGGCCAAACCTCACGCCTTCAACTCTACTTGAAACTCTTGGTAGTAACTCTAATGTCAAGTCCTTTGGAATTCTCAAAGAAGCCATTATAGCTTACGCAAGGCAGCTTACTAGATGGCAGCGACTCTTGAGGATCGAAGCGGCGGATAGAAACCATAATAACGCACAGCTTTGGGAACTTTTCGACAATGAAGGTCATTGCGAATGGAATCCAAAGGATTATCCGGATTGGCTCCTTCTCGAAATCGAAAACAATATACTCATCCGTACCGACCAATGCATAGTTGCTAAAGCGATGATTACTCCAGAGTCCGGCTCGAATTCTGTCCTCCAGATGAACATGGGCCAAGGGAAATCGAGCGTCATTATCCCAATGATCGCGGCCATGCTTGCAGACAGGAAGCAGCTCTTTCGAGTAATCGTGCCAAAACCTTTGCTACTTCAAATGGCGCAGCTACTTCAGGCCCGACTTGGAGGGCTTCTCGGCCGCACCGTCAAGCATGTACCATTCTCTCGAAGAACTTCGACTTCAAAAGATAGTATAACAGCATACCTGGACTTACATCGGGAGACCCTGAAAGAACAAGGTGTCATCCTAGCTTTACCAGAACATCTACTGTCGTTCAAGCTTAGTGGTCTTCAGCGGCTCTCCAGTGGGAAAATTAAAGAAGCAGCTTTCATGATGCAGGTGCAATCGTGGCTCGTATCGAAATTCCGGGATGTCTTGGATGAGTGCGATTACAGCCTTGCAGTCAAGACGCAGCTTGTGTACCCTTCCGGTGCGCAGAGTATGATTGACGGACACCCACATCGATGGAAGGTTGTCCAAGCCATCTTGCGACTTGTCAAAGGAACCGTAGAGCAATTACAGCGAGAATACTCACGGGGTATCGAGATTACTATCTCAGGTGGCACCGGAAGATTCCCGGCGATACACTTCTCTCAAGACCTTATCAAGGAGACTCTAATAGAGCGCATAACGGAAAGTGTGTGCAGGGGTGAAGGCGGGATCTTGCCCATCAACGACTGTACAAAAGAGGAGCTCAAAGCTGTTGCGAACCTACTGGACAAACCTCGTTTCTCTAAGGATGAAATCCTAAGTGTTTCAAATGTTTTCAAAAACCGTCCAGCGGCTAGGCAAGACGTTCTTCTTCTGCGTGGGTTACTTGTGTATCGAATCCTGCTCATGGCTTTGAATAAACGATGGAATGTCCAATACGGCTTACACCCAAACCGAGACCCAGTAGCGGTACCCTATCAAGCCAAAGGCGTTCCTTCTGATCAAGCGGAGTTTGGGCATCCAGACGTCGCCATTCTACTGACTTGCTTGAGCTTCTACTACTCAGGTTTGGAGGAGATTCAGTTTGAGAAAACGCTCCGACACGTCTTGAAGTCTGATGACCCAGCCCTAGATTACGACCGATGGATACAAGAAGCCAAAACTCTCCCCGACTCGGTGCGTACGTGGGCGGCGATCAATGTCGATGACGAGATTCAACGAAAGGAGCTGTGGGATCATCTACGCTACAATATGATTGTGATTGATTGCTTTCTCAACAATTTCGTCTTCCCATATCATGCTAAGACGTTTGAACGAAAGCTCGTCAGCTCCGCCTGGGATATACCCTTGCCGCCTTCAAATATGTCGGCGGTGTCCAACAATCATTCAAACGCTCGATTGCCTTTGGTAGAGAAGTCGTTAATCAAAAGCTCGACTTCCATGACGACAGGCTTTAGTGGCACAAATGATAATCGAACCTTGTTACCCTTAAACATTGAGCAACGAGATCTAGCTGGGCTCGCTCATACCAACGCTGAGGTTTTAACGTATCTTTTGCAGCCGAGGAACAGGTTCTACGTCCTCGCTGCGGATAACCAAGGTAGGAGGTTGACTGAATACTTGTTCCTCCATTTAGTCTTCAAGCACAGCATCCGTATGATACTCGACGCCGGAGCACAAATTCTCGAACTTGACAATCAGGATTTAGTGAAAACCTGGCTTACCGTAGACACCAAAGCGGAGGCAGCTGTGTTTTTCGACAAGGAAGACAAGGCTCGAGTTCTGTTTAGGGATGGCCGCTCACAACCTTTGGTGGGTTCGCATTTCAACGATAATCTTGAAGCTTGCTTGGTTTATCTTGATGAGGCTCACACAAGAGGCACCGATTTGAAAATGCCAGCAACGGCAGTAGCCGCGCTCACACTTGGCCCTGGCCAGACTAAAGATCACACTGTACAAGGTAAGCCCTTCGTCTCTACTTCACTTTTAACCTCTATCCTCCACACACATCACCAGGCGGACGCCCCCGGCCAACTATTGGACCAATGGTAACTTGAATGAGAGAAGTCGAGATTTATAAGTTACATATGTCCCTTCCCCCAATTTCATTATCGGAAGAGCCTCGTACTTGAACCCCATGCTATTTCAAGAAAAAACTTGGTCTATTTGCGACTCTAAATAGTTCTACAGAGACCGTTGTTCTTTACTAACTTTCCATCAGCTGCTATGCGGTTACGGCTATTGGCAACTCAGCAAACGGTCGTTTTCTTTGCTCCCCCTGAAGTCCACCAGAGCATTGTCAATGTGCGAGGCAAAGGCTCCAGTGATACAATCGACTCTCACGACGTGATTTCCTGGTTGTTGGAACAGTCATGCCGCACCATCGAGCAGATACAGCCTCTGTACATCTCGCAAGGCCTTGATTTTTGCCAAAGAACATCTTCTGCAATTTCAAACTCCAACGGCGCCACTGACGTCGAGCATCGTAATCGCTATTTAAAGGTCATTGAACAGCCGGAGCACTACACGTTGGAGCATCTGTATGCGCCTCGGAAAAAGACCAAAGCATCTCCAGCTGCCTCTACCGACGTGCCTCTACTAGCCATATATGTGGACCAACTCAATTACATGAGGGACAACCTCTGTGAGACTACCGAAACGGTACAAGCACTCGCCCACCAGGAAGTCGAGCAAGAGCGTGAAGTGGCAATTGAGGTGGAGACGATACGAGAACTGAAGAAGCCCCCACCAGCGAACGCTCTTAAGCATCTCTCTCTACACGAAGATCTTAACCATTTCGCAAAACGTGGTCAGATACGTTCTCGTACAGGTGCATACGAGCACGTTTTCCTAGCAATGCGACGTACAGGTGTTGGCATACGTCTTGGAATCAATGGCAATGCAGCTCTAACAAATCTATTTGTCACTTCTGACTTCATGGGCACAATCCAAATTTCCCACGGACAGCCAAGAGACGAATACCTCCGCCCAGTGCAATGGATCCTCTGGAGCGCGGTCTCACAAGCCGCAATCATCATCAGTCCCCATGAAGCCGAAGCCCTGCTTGACGATATCCGTGACGCCAAGACTCGCTGCACGCATCTGATCAGCTACGCTGCACCTGTGACCAGGAACATGCTTGCCTTTGACACCCTCAAGTTCTACAGCGTCCCATCTCTCCCCTCGACCTGGCAAGCTCCCCACTGGCTGGTCCGGGACCTCGGCATCTTCGCCGGCCGTCTCTACTTCGACTACGCCAACTACCCACCCATCTGCGAGCGGCTCGGCCTACCACCGCCTGATGCCCCGTCCTCGGTAGTGGCGAACTTGTGGGACGAACTACCGTTTGCCGACGACGGAAAAGTTGAACATCGCAAGGAAACTGAAGTCTTCACCAAGGCGCCGCTGGAGTTCATGCAGCAGTGGCTGTCGGTCAGGAGAAAGGGGCAGGATTTTTCGCAGACACCGATGGGGTTTGTGTGTAGTGGGAAGGAGGTGAGGGAGGATGCGGTGTTTTTCGCTGGTTGAAGGGAAGGTATTGTCGGCGTAGCACACGCCTGGGGTTCTAGGGATGAGTGGAGTAACTTGAGAGATCGTGGGTGTGTGAAAGAAGACTTTAGTGTAGGAAGGTGTAATTAGGGTAGATGCCGCCTGGGTTCCGTGATAGATTCGAAAACAGACCTTTTAAATATGGCTGTCCCGTACGTACGACGAGGGAGAGATTGACAGGACGGTTACGGAGATGTATTTGCAAATGTGGTTGCGTCGTCCCCACCCTCGACAAATACTAATCTACACACTCTACCTCACTCGCTGTCTGTCTATGCTATGCTACCTTCCTCATGCCCACCACCTCGCTAAGTCGCTAAATCCATACGCTAGAAAGGTATCTACAATATCTATCCGCACCACAAACTCGCTAAATCCCTTTACACAACACCAAATTTCGTACAAATCTCCAGGATCAGATCAGACACCGTCATCGCTAGACCGAAGACGCCAGCTCGAGGGCGTGAACATCCACTCCTCCTCCTCGCCACCCTCAACATCCACCATGTTCTCATCCTCTTTGCCACCATCAACGTCTCCATGCTTGACCTCCTCGACCTCCCGCTTCACCACCATCTCCGGACCCTGATGATACTCTCCCAATACCTCACCACTAGCATCCCCCTCAACTACAACCCCGCCCTTCTCAAGTTTCGCGAGGACCTCCTTACCCGCAGGTTTTCTCTCTCCAGTGAGCGGGTCCCATACCCAGCCCACCCTCAGCCATCGCCATCGCAGGTACGCTCGAAGTTCCTTGTCAAGGGGCAGTACTCTGGCCCATTCGCCTTGCATTTGCTCGTCCTTGTCATCGTCCTTGTCACTCTGTGGAAGAGGGTCCATTTTGATTGGTAAACCTCGCAGTCTGTCGCGGCAGAAGATGCGCCAGCTATCGATTGCGTAAGCGCCGATGCCGGGTAGGTGTCCTACTTCCCACGCAACGCGTGAATCGTCGTCCGGAATCGGACCGTTACCTACTGGAATATCTTTGCCGTCATTGCGGTTTGGGTAGTGGAGACGGCGGTAGCGCTTGCCTTCTTCAGGTGGATGGGTAAGCCAGGCTTCGGCAAGCGCAATGCACTTCTTCGCTCGCTGGTTTTGTAATCCCAGATGCTGAAAGAACCCAACGACATCTTCGAGCTTCGCTTCTGCGAGAGCTTCAGGAGTAGGGTAGCGCGTCATGAGGGCGTGGTAGACAGGCATGGCGACTGTGCCGCGGGTCTTGTTGAGGAAGATGACGGCGATGAAGAGGCGGAAGGGGTCGTGCTGGAGGGATTCCTGAACAAGGCCGAAAGTGGGGGAGGCTAGGGGGGGAAAAGGAATGCAGGAGATTGGGCCTGTCTTGGGTCGTTTCTGGGGAGGTTTGGGAAAGTATCGGGAGGTTGTAGGACGTTTGGATCCGTGAGGCGCGACTGACTTGTTTAAGAACGGAGCTTCGAGTAGCTTATAGTCTGCCCCGTTTCCACGCTCGATGTGCTTAGCGCGTGGCGTTGAAGGAAAAACCGGGCTCGAGGGAGCACTGGAGAGGGGGCTGGAGCTCGAGCTGTAGCTGTAGCGGAGGGTCCTCCTTGACGCTGCCGTCGGGGTTGACTGGAAAAGACGAGATATATGGCGTGATCGTCCATAATCCGATTCAGCGTCCGCAATATCATTTGGCGTTGAATAAGGAGGGCCTGGATCTAACAGCAAACACGGCAATGAAGCTGATGAGACGCCAACAGTGTTGCGTCTGGACCTTCGCGTAGGTATAACGGGTTTCGAACGACTCGGTGTCTGATGCAGACATGACCGAGGGGAATCTTGATAAATCAATCTGCCTCTCTCCTTAGATTTAGGTGACAGGGGGGTTAAAAGGCCGAAGTTCGACCAAGTGTTTCTTGTAATTCTGCATGGAACGGACTTGGCACGTTCAACGGCCACACGCCGAGACAAGTGCCGTGACCGCTCATAGTCTGATTCAACTTCCTGCTTGATTCTAGGCGGTGTCCTGGGGAACACAGGACTCGTGGGGGCGCTTGACAAGGGGCTGCTAGAAGTGCTTGACGGAAGATATATCGTGTAGAACTGATCTGTCTTCGTAGAGCTAGGTATGACTACGCTCATCTGTTGGTGCGCTGACTCAATCTCCAAAGCTCTTGTGGCTGGCTCGCTGTCGTTCATGGACACCCCCTCATCAGCAGCGGTCATGCTCACTGAATCATCGGAGAGTGAAAACCCGATATTTTTGGGCTGGGAAGGTCCTCTGGCTTTGAATGTCCGTTGGACTTGCGCTTTCTTTTTTTGGAATCAGTCTTTTCTTCAATCACCTCAGCAGCTACGGATTTTCTCTTCTTTGTTTTCTTCGAGGTACTCTCTGCCTTTGCAAAGTTTGTTTTGTCTTCATTCATGGCTTTCCGTTCTGCTGCCATCCCCTTCAAGTCATCTCTCATTTCCTTGCTCGCTCCTTTGTACTTCCCTTGATTGTACAAGTCAATTGCATGTTCATTGATATAATCTCTTGAGGCCCGTAGTTCTGCGTCGAACGCTATCGATCTCTTCTTAGCTTCCTCTAAGTCCTTTCTGGATTTGTCTGCAGTTTGGCTATGCTCATGCGGATCTCGCTCATTGGATATGAGGAAGTTCTGATGAGCTTCCGCTTCGGACTTAGGGTCATTCGGCCCTTTCGTTGGTGGTGCTATGATATTGTTTGGACCAGCGCCATCAGAACTTAGGTTGTGGTTCGTAGCCAAAGGTTCTTGGGTTTTTGAATTATCCTTAGCTGCTTGCCTCTTGGCTTTCTTCCTCTCCCTTCTCTTGGCTTTTGGATCTGCCTTACTCTTTTCAGCCGCTACTGAAATATGCTGCGCCAAAGGTGAATCCTGCGCCTTCGGCTTGGTCTCCTGAACTGTCCTATCGACTTTAGTTCGTCTGTCTGGCCCTTGAATCCTACTTGCATGGAGCTGTGGTGTTTGTGTCTGATGTCCATTTCCCTTAGTCTTTGGCGGTTCCTCCTTTGCATCCACGGAATAAACTTGTTGATGTCCTGGGGACTGAATATCCAATATACCTTTTGTCTCGATTGATGGTAGAACTTCTGAGCTCGTAGACTTGATAACGCTGGCCGCAGAAGTCCGTTTTAATGCTTCCTTCGAATCATCTAGCTCATCCCCCAGAGCCGAGTTCTCACTGTCGTATTCCTCCTCTCCACACATTGCTCGAGCCTTGACTGTCTGCGATTTCGCCTGCGCCTTCGAAAGACTTTGAGCTCTGGCAAAGTCATACACATCTCTCTCGAACTTCCTCCGTTCCGAAGTGGTGTATTGGGAGAGAGATTGCTGGGCAAAGAATGGATGACGACGGATGAAGTGGTTCATTAACTTTGCGGCTGAAGGACTGGACTTGGTGGCGTTCGTGCTTGCTATATGGTGCGTTAGCGTAATATGAGCAAGACATGACCAACACACACTTGGAGCTTTGTCTAGTTTGGCTTGGATTTGGGGAGGCGATGTCTCGACATCCGTAAGTTTTTGGCCCACGGGAGCTAGTTGTGACCAAAAGGCCATTTCCTCTTTACTGACACCTTCAATATCGAAGTCGTCATACAAATTCGCATCGTCTTCCTCGTCAAGTAATCTATCGCTATCTGTTAAGGTCTTGAGGCGTGAGCTGCTTGGTGGGCTCATATCTTGGTCGAAATTTCCCCGAGATTGTTTGGTCTTTGGTGATTTTCGTTTAGGCGACAAAGGGCAACCATCATCACTAACATCTTCGACGTAATATCCGAAAAAATCACTTGGGGCCGAGTGGAGTGGGTTGCCACTATTTCTGCCCATCTTCTCAAGATTCCAGACTTTGGACTTGGTGCAATGTGCACTTGAACAGTTTTCGCTCAACTTATTCACCATGGTACATTGAGTTCATATAGCGGTTCCTATACCAGACAGTATTCAGAAGAAGCTCCCACGGCAGGGTACGCATCCAATTGACTTGGAAGCTGTGGTTGCTCTGGGTTTAGGGGTTGTGGGTGGAAATTATCATACTACAGCTGAAGGTCAGAGCTGCTGGATGACGCGCTGCAACACGCGCTTAATTATGCAGAGCGCGTCAAGTGTATAACTCTACCTTACGAGAAAAACAATGTGAAGATATAAATCTAACAAAGTTCTATTAATGAAGGTTCTACATTAATTGTGGTATTGCAGCTAAGAAGATACAGACCCTCTGTCAAGTGAGTAATTGCAAACAAGTGTAGAAATTGTCACTGAAATATCTATAGCCTGCTGCCTAACTTCTCTTCATACTGCAACTCACATCCATCAGAATTTCATTGGCACCCACAAAACATCATGTCTTCATCATCGCTCAAGCTTGATAGCCTGCCTATTGAGATCCTACGCCGAATTGCTACATTTTCGCCCTGCGAGGCTATACTTGCGCTGATGGAGGTTAGCAGAATTCTCCATCGATCATGCAATGATCGTCTAGTTTTCAAATCCATCATAGACTACCATAACAAACGCCGTTCTCTGAAATGGCAGGGTCCTAAATTGACGATTGAGTCTCCGACATCCTCATGGGCCCGCTACGCTCTGGCGGACTCTAAAGCTATTAAATTGCCAACCGATCCTCTCATTGACAAGTTTGTCAGCTGGGCGCCACAACTGGCGGCTTCAAACCGTAAGTTTTATGATAAGACCAAACTCTGGGGCTAGTAAACTTACCCCATAGATCCCATGGTCGACTTTCCAACCGCGTTAAGCATGTTCACTACCTTTGCTAGCTTTGAATGGGCATCGGTAGACGATAAGCAAGCGTTGGCTTTCTGTATCGGAACAGGACTCATGTCCAAGACTACAGATGACTTCTCGACCTCGCAATGTCCGCAAAGGCTAAAGCGCTATTTGCTCGAGCCCCTGTATGAGCCTGAAAATGCGCCTGAGCTATCCATTGAAAACCCTGAGATGCTATTGCAGAAGTATGTTGAAGCAATCATGGCCGTGGGCGTTTTCGCCATGTTGCTTCGGGACAATATCAGCCGGGGGTTCATACTCAGTCCGCACAGGTTTAAACATCCTGGTTTACCACCTACAGCGCTGATCGTTCCAAATGCCAAAGACATACCATTCCTCTCCATGATGGACTTACCTCTCCCTTTTGCTCTCACTACCCCTAGAGAACTTGCGACGTGCCATTTGCCCAAGATGACGAGCCGAGAGTTTCTCGAAGACGGAGAGTGGACTGGCTTTTACTCAATTTCAAGACAGATTGAGGAGCGTGTTTCTTTTGACCCGCCGATGCACGGTATTCGATTCTCGGCGAGTGCGAACGATGATTGTCCAACCATATTATACCTCCATGCCACTGGGAAGGATGGTGTAGAACCCTTTGACCTGGACGGACTAGTTGAACAGAAATCTGGGAAGGTGATGCTGACAAAGCGGTATAACCAGTTTAATATCTGGTACTGGTCCAGCATCATGACTCCATATGGAATCGTCGGTACTTGGGGATCGAGGGGCTACGGTGGCTGGGTTTGGTTATGGAAGGTCGGCTGGACCAACGACGAGTTGAATACTGATGCTGGCCCACTACTTGAGGAACCTAAACAAACGGTATTATGAATTATGCGTAGTACACTGGGCAGTTTGGGAAAAGGAAGAACGCAAGCTGGAGGATATCTCGTGAACATCTAGCCGCTCCTCATGGCGGAAGATATTCAAGAGTCAAATCTATTATCCATTTCGAGGGTATTTGCCGTAGCTAAGAATCTAACACGGAGCATGGAAAGCGAATGTATAAGGGTTATTGGACGATGAATTATCTCTAAGAAATGAAAAAAAGCGCCGATGTCAGTAACAGCCAAGGGGTATATCCATTGCGCCGGAACCTCAGATAAGATTGGGAACGAAGACCCCCAAGAGAAGTACCAGAGATGAAAGGGAGATAGTAGCCGTATTTCTGTACCCGGAGCTCTTCGTTGCCGATGTCGCAGTTGTTGATGTCGCAAAAGATGACTGTGAGTTGGATGATAGCAATGCCGAAGTCGAGCTAGTAGAGGAACCTGACGTAGATGCCGAGGAAGCTGAACCGCTTGGAGTTGATGCTGCCAAGCTGCTGGATTGGGATGTTTCCGTAACCGTAGCATTCGCAGAATGATTGAGGTACGGTGACACTCGCGCAGACGCAGGATCGGTTACGGTTGCGTCAGGCGATGGTGTAATTCTACCAGCACCCCCTCCTGTAGTCGCTTGGCTGCTCATTGCCAGGGTGGAGCTTGTTGCAGTAGCCGTAACGTCATAGCCAGACACCTCCTGGGTTACTGGATCCACAAAGCCATCTATAGTCTCTATCGCTGATCTACCGCCGGCCGGGGTGCAGTACGAGGATGACAGGGTGGGCAAAGGTGTAGCATCAGGGTTAAGATCGGTTGGATAGAGGTTGTTAGCTGTCAAACAGCTGTTGCAACTATGATTGACTATCAGCGACGGTTACAACTATCAGACGAAGGGATTATGTAGCGCACGCATATAGGTGGCTCCAATAGTCCCCATTGCAAACGCAGTCTCTGACTTTCTGTGCGTTCTGAGGCGTATCATTTGCTTCTAAGCTTGCTTGGTCCATGCCAATTATTGATAGGCATTGATCGCCAATTGTATTCGACTGAGCACAGTCCCCAGTATCATTGAGGCAAATGGAAGTATCGGCTTGCCGTATCCATAGCTGGTGTGGTTTTGGGAGTAGCTGGCGCTCATGGGCTACAGCAGCCCCGAGGAAAGTTCCAAAGATTATCGAGACATAGGTGAGAGCATGGTATTGTTGCATGTTCGCCGATGATCTGACTATAGTAATTCAATTGGACGCCAGAGGCTCTGAGGGAGCGGGTTTGTTGTTCAACTGCAAAACCGCGCTAATGGAAGGGGCAAAATAATCGAATCTAAAGATCTACCTGATAAGATGCAAGATAAGATCAGATCAGATCAGATTAGCAACAACTACTCGGTGCTATCTTTTTGGTGGTTTGCTTCCTTTTTGTCGAATACTCGGCACAATTGTGGTTTCTAATAGGTGAAGGTAGACTTTGTATGGCGTGTTTTGACTTGATAGTCAGCGCACAGCAACGTCCACGTCAGTAATCGACTACAGCACCATGTCTTCCTCTTGTGCGTCGAGGACTGAGATGATTATATTCTGCGCGTGGGCCCTACTCGCCACAGTCACGCTCGCGGCCCAAGTTTTCCTTGGATCTTCTGCTTCTGAGAGAACTAACCACGACAGACTGGGAGCCGTCGCCTCCGAGAATAGAATATGCAGCCAAATTGGGATCAACCTAATTGAAGCCGGGGGCAATGCCGCCGACGCTCTAGTCGGGACAACCTTTTGCGTGGGAGTCATAGGAATGTACCATAGTGGTATTGGTGGCGGAGGATTCGTCCTTGTTCGATCGCCCAACGGTACCTATGAAGCCATCGACTTCCGAGAAACGGCACCTGCTGCCGCTTTCGAGGACATGTACAAGAACAACGTCGAGGGCTCCGTATATGGTGGGCTTGCTAGGTGTGTTTCTAGATATTTCTTTACATAAGCTAGCTAACGAAAGCCTAGTGGAATCCCAGGAGAAGTCCGTGGTCTTGAGTACCTTCACACCCACTACGGAGTCCTTCCTTGGGCGGATGTGGTCAGGCCAGCGGTAAAGATCGCTCGGGATGGATTTGTTGTCTCTTACGATCTCCTTCGATTCATGGGCTTTGCAACCCAGGATTTCGATTTCCTCGCCAAAGACAATAATTGGGCAATTGACTTTGCTCCCAACGGGACAAGGTTGGGACTAGGAGATACCATCTATCGCCAAAGATACGCAGACACGTTGGAGAAAATAGCGGTGGAAGGCGCAGAGGCGTTCTACACCGGCTCGATGGCCGACGCAACCATAAAGGCCGTGCTGGGAACTAATGGGACTATGACAGCGGGAGATCTACGGAACTATGCCGTTGTCTCTCGACCGGCCGTGAGGATCAGCTACCATGGGTTTGACATTTATGGTTGTGGTGCCCCTGCTAGTGGAGCCGTGGCTTTGAACGTGCTGAAGACACTTGAGGGCTACGAAGACTTGGGGAACCAAGAGACGCTAAATCTTAATACCCACCGACTTGATGAAGCTATGAGGTTTGGGTACGGGAAGAGGACAGAACTTGGAGATCCAGATTTCTTGCATGGTTTGTACGATTTCGAAGCGGATATGCTTGACGCTACGTCCGCGGCGGCGATAAGAGCCAAGATCTCAGACCACCATACCCAGAATGTATCGGCCTACGATCCCAACGGTTTCGAAAGCGCTGAAACACATGGAACATCCCACATAGTCACAGCAGATTCCTCTGGATTGGCTACATCTTTGACTACTACAATCAACTTGCTATTCGGTTCGCGGGTACTGGTGCCTGAGACTGGTATCATCATGAACAATGAGATGAATGATTTCTCAATCCCACACGTAAAAAATGCTTTTGGCTATTTGCCAACTCCAGCCAACTATATCAGGCCTAACAAACGCTCTCTATCATCAATAACCCCTCTCATAGTTGAGCATTCATCAAACCACTCTTTGTTTGCGGTTCTTGGTGCCGCTGGGGGCTCTCGAATCATTACGGCCACCATTCAAAACGCTCTGGATGTTATCGATCGTAACATGACAGCGCATGAAGCCCTAGCTAGGCCGCGGCTTCATGACCAGTTGATTCCCAATCAGGTTGCCTTCGAGTGGGAATACGACAACAGCACTGTGAGGTTTATGAAAGAGCGAGGCCACAACGTTACATGGGTACCACCAGTGTACAGTAGCGCGCAGGCCCTGAAAATTTCTCCGAACGGCTCTTTCGAGGCTGCCGGTGAGCCAAGACAAAAAGACTCGGCAGGTCTCACGATATGAATAAACCTAGGCACAAGAACGTCATTTGTAGATCATCTGTCTTTGTGGCGACCCTCAGAACGAGCGGCAAATTTGATCAAGATAACGGGTTCCAGGCCGTTCTTCTGCCGAGTTTTTCTTGTTGCATAAGCTTGTAAATTGAATCCAAAGGTGGCATAGAAGTTCCCCAAAAGCGCAGGATACGGCTACTAATCTTGGCGAGCACAAATCTTTTCCGCATCAAAGAGAAGAACAAAGACAGAAACTTGACTTGAATGCACACGGTCAAAAAATGGTAATCGGTATGGAACCTGTGCAGCGCATCATATACTATCGACTTAAGCTGAGGCTTACAATGGCTACCATAAACGGATCAGTCGCCCTTTATTCAAGAGTATAAGCCCCCACCGCAGTGATTACCTCATCGCTGTATTAAAATCTATGGCCTCGGAAACTTCCTTGTCTCTTACTGATCCGGTTCTCCAGATAAAAACGCCTATGTCGCCTTCATACCCTGGAAATCGAGGATGAGACAGAAATCGTCAGCTCTCAAGTCTAGCTTGCAAGGAGGTGTACTCAATATTGCACAACTCAAGCAAAGTAGACAAACTGGTATGAACGAATTAAACATACCGAATTGGTACCACCCACTGTCACCTACATAACGACAATTTGAGAGAATCTCCAACAAATCGTCGTATGGGTCCTTCCGGGTCGCTACATCGTTATTGTCCGGCCAGTGCAGACTGGGGTCTCCTGGTAGCTCTCCAGGATCGAAAAAGCCACGCATAACAATAGCAACCGTGCAGGAACCTGCGATTTTCTGTCATTGACACGTTCTGATAATCAGGCCACTCGGACCTTGATCGTAGAAGACTAATTTTAGCGTGAATACCCACTTACCGGAGGTGAATCTGAGAGGGGTCTGAATTTTCTCAAAACGCGTTGTCGGCACGGCATCATTGCCCATATACTCTACGAGTTGCTCTGGCTTATGAGTTTCTATCATTTCTTTCCAGAACTTGTGTCTTGCGTTGAAGCAATCTGTGATCTGATAGCCTTTATCGCGACCTATCCATTCCCTGCTATTGGTACAATGATACTTCGGACTGTGGGTCGGACTTGAGACGTTGAGCGTGTGTTGCAATCGTGTCATATTCGGACTTGGCAAACCGCCCGTGGTATTGACGTCTCCCATAATCACCGCGCTAGATACTCGAGAGATGAGGAGCCAAAGAACTACGAATGTCCGCGCTATGACAGAACGAAAGGGTGAAGAAGACGCAGGATGAAGACCCATGATTGATAGCGCCTAGTCATATCCTGAGTGACAGACTTCGGAGCGAGACGTGCAAGACATATAAATATGTGTGTTTGAAACCCCCATCTCACTGGTATTGGACGAGGATAATCTTTCGGACCATCCCACGTTAGACCTATAATTAGCATGGCCAATCGAAAAAGTTGGCGTCGAGTCCGTACATCCTCTCGTATCGGCAGGACTATACAAGCTATAAGCGCTCAACGGCTGTAAGGGGTTACCCCCGAAACACCTCATATCTCGGTTCCTTAGCCGCTTATGCGCTATTGCTTTTCCTGGATTTCAAGGTTTCCCCAGATTGTTTTGCGGTTCATTTCCCTGAAGAAATCTGCTATAAGATTGTCAACATCGACAATGTCTCTTTATCTCTCCAATATAGGTTCTTGATCCCATGACTAAATCTATAGTACACGAGCTCATCGTTCACTCCCCTCATCCGCCCGATATACCCGCCGCCTACCACATCTCCTATGTACCGGCTACTCTCTCCGAAATCAATCGCTTATTTTACCCATCACCCACAATTCAGTCCCTTCTCTTTGTTAGACAAGAGACGGGCGCCGCAATATAATATCCCGGTTGTGTCTGAATAACGCATGAGTACAACTCTACCTCTTGGCTTAGCTATAGCTGGAAAAAAAGTACGGTACTATTTCTGTCATAGGATGATCCAGCCTAAATATCCCCTAGGCGCTAGTTACAGCATCGTAACCGGGTCGACATCATCTCGGGACACCTCCTATGCAGTCACACATAACATCAGTCCGCCTGCCGCTGATGATGACTTGTCACTACCAGAAAAAGAGGGCGATTACTGGAACAAGAGCTCGTCCTATATCTATTTGCCGGCACAACTTATGCTGTCTGATTAAGGCAATATCACTTATTCTATCGTGGTTCTCTCTGCACAAGCTGTATGACCCGATTCTAAGCAACTACAATATCCTGAGCCGAGAGAATCTTGGACTATCTTTACACCCGTCTCTTTTAAAACTTGCGCGGTTCTAATGAAGCGCCTGTTTTGGGACGCTGAGCTAGGTTTATTATGTGACTATAGTACTACTAGTGCATATTTCACCCGTGAATTAGGGGTGAGGTGTTCTGATTAGTAGCAAAAGAAAAATCTGAAAGCTACCTTACTTATCGATTGATGTAGCATTTTCTCTACTTGGGATTAGCTCACATGAACTGACCAAGAATAACTCGCACCACGAGAATACTCGACGTCTACGTTTCATCTTAACCCTCCACTTCTCTTGGCCCTCTTGAAAAGTACGGTCCAGCATGTCGGGTCATCAATCGCCATGAAGAGACACTGCTTGGATAGTTGGCCCAGGCATGCGACTGGAGCCTCCAGTATGAGGGTAACTAGATGGTTCAACATGGGTCATGTTCTTCCAACGAAGTGGGACATCCGTCCAAGGCTTCTAGGAGATTTGAGTGCGACGACAGCGGGATCAGCACAGTACGAAGCGAAGGAGGTGAATTTGAACATGTTGACGATGTTGACAGTGAGACGCTATAGTGGTTATGGTGATTAGCGACAGGAAGGTCAAATAAAGAAGCAATAGAAGGATTGACAGTGGAAGGAAAGAATGCGCGCTGTGTAGTGCCTCTTGGCTTGCATTAGCGTAGCTGAAGTATAAAAGGCACCGGAGGCCATACGATAAGACCTCCAGCAGTGTTTTTAGGAGTTGGATGAGTTTTCCGAAAATTACGGATTTTGAGTCTAAAAGAAGAATGTTACAATACAATGGAATGGGCTGGGGTAGTTCGTATGTCTCCCAATCTTCGCGGCAAATTGTCCTTGTTAGTTACCTTTAAGACTCAGAGCGCACGAGGTACATGTATGAAATTCTTATGCTAGGAATGAGCCTGAGCCTACCAGAATCGCCCATGTGCCCAAGACGCCGTGATCGCTACCCCAGCGAACTTAAAGAGCGCAACTGAATGTTGCTCGGCAACATATACAGAGACGTGCAATGCCAGGTCTTGTTGTTCGTCAGCTTGCGAAGATGAAGTATTTGATGCAGCGTACATATCTATCGCTAGCGACATTGAGCTGGGTAATGTGTCAACAGAGCATGTCATCCCAAGATTCATCAGGTTCACTTGCGCTGGCTACGAGAACAAGATCCCTGTAGTAAACCGCTCCCATTCGAAGGCGAGAATCCTCAAGATGAGGCTTGTGCTATCCCGAGCGAAATCTAATACCGAGAACACTGTTGAAGATCTTGAAAAACTTATCAGAGTTTTAGGTCTGCAGAGACCATGAACATAGCAAATAAGGTGACTATGTGGTCTTTGATAAATCGAGGACATCGACTATCAAAAACCCTGCGGTCGAAATCGACCTTCGACGAGTGAAAGCCTGTGTTTGAAACTAAGTCGATCATAGAGAGTCTCATCTCATAAACCAGGCATTTTGTTTATTCTGCTATTAGTATTTCTCTCGATGATTTCGATATTATTCCCTCTAGAATCGATCATAGTAACGACAAAGAACATCACAAACAGGTTGATACGATGCGAAATCAATGAAGAAATGAAAAACTTCTCAGATCATCTGTCGATACAGACAGTAATAGATCTTAGAGCCTGCGAAGAGTCAGCGCGAAGATCGCGTCGCAACTGAAAGGCAATGAATGAAGAGAAGTTCATCAATACTTTGAGAGAACAAATGTTGAAATCACTGTCGAATCAAAAGACGAAGCGTCAGCGCATAGATGAATACACGAAGCAACTGCTGAATGCACTGAAGAAGATCATCAAGATTTTCACTCTCTGAGCGAGATCACACGAAATGATCAAAGCAGAATGAACGAAGAAGTGTATGAAGATCGTCAAGAGCGTGTGACAAATGAGAAGAAGCTGTTGAATCGTCGACGACTGAACAAAGTACATTCAAGCATGTGACAAGAAGAGCAAGATTATCAGAAAACAGAAGCGCAGTGAATATCGAGAGATCATGCAGAATGTCAAGCAATTCTCAAGAGAACTGTTTCAAATCGCAAAATGAGCAAGAAATGCAGTCGCAGACACATTGACTTAAGCGACAATTTCTTCTCTGATCAAGTCAAAATGCTTCGACATCATCACGACAGCGCAGAATAAGACGAAGATGATGTTTCAGACTCACTTTTCATCATCTTCAAAGATCTTCATGCTGAATACAAAAGACTTCGAGTATTCATTCTTGATTGAAAATGACATTTCGCTGATGCATCGCAAGATTAAGAGAGTCATCTACAAAGCGATGCTCAACAAGACTTCAAAATACACAGAATATACAAATAAAATAATGCGCAAGCTTGTTGATAACGCGTCAGAATAAATATGCTTTCTCTTTGAAAAATGTTTACAGAAGAAAATATAGTCAACTCAGTTCAAGAGCGCAATCACAATAGTGATGTGAAAATCAGACAAGAAAGATTACTTCAATGCAAAAATATATAGATCAATTGTGTTACTCAACACACTGAGTAAAATATTAAAGTTCATTGTATTCAAACATCTGCAAAATATCATAGAAGTTTGCGACTCAATATTGAACATTCAGATGAGAGTTTGCAAGCACAGATCAACAAATACGATTTTGCAACTAATTACAGAAAAGATACATACTGTGTGAAGTAACATGAAAAAAAGAGTAATTTCACTGCTGAGTCTGAATAAGAAGAGTGCATTTAATAATGTGATGCACAGCAAACTCTTACACGACATGAAGAAGAGAAAGGTTTTTAGACTGCTTCTCAAGTTTGTGAAGAACTTTCTGAAAGATCAACGCATCATGATCACAATTAATGACTACACGACGATGAAATGCAGCATGAACATTGACATATCACAAGATTCTTCACTATCATCGATATTATATCTGTTCTACAATGTGAACTTGTTAGAAGCATGTGATGATATCAAGCTGAGAACTAGCTTCACAAACTTCGTGAATGATGTCAATATCTTGACATACAAAGAGTTTATAAAATGCAATTGCAGAGTTTTTAGCGAAATTTATGATAGATGCGAACAGTGATCAAAAACGCATGACATCAAATTCTTGATGACAAAGCATGAGTTAATTCACTTTATGAAAACTTCTAAATGATTCAATATGAATGTTAATGTAAAGTTGATAAAACATCAGATTGACTTGAAATCAAATATCAGAATTTTGAGAGTTCAATTGAACTTCAAACTGAAATGAGTGACTTACATGCATCATGTCAAAGCAAAACTAGTGATTAAACAAAAGATTATGCAGACAATCATTGAGTTTACTTAAGACTCATCAATGACGACGAGTAAGCAAATATACTTCACGATGATGCATTCTTTGCTTAGTCATGAAGTCATCATATGATATACATCACAAAGAATGAAAGATCATTGAAAGAGTCTGAACATCAAGCTGAAATCAATGCAAGAAAGAACATTGTGACAAATCATCAATGTTTATCATGCAACATCAACAAAGATTCTACAGATGAAAATAAACATGATGTTGATAGATATTCACTTATAAAAGCTAGATCTGTCGTTGAGTTAGAGTTGAGTTAAGTTGAAAGAAATCAACTTAACTCAATTCTGAGTTTGAGTTGAAGTTGAGTTGATCTTTCTCAATCTGAGCTTAACTTGAGATCGAGTTGAGTTGCTTGAACTCGATTTCTAAAAATAGTATACTTACTTATATGCACAGAGTTTTCATGCAAACTGAATTTGAATTCAATTTCTAAAAATAGAATAATTACTTGTATGCACGAAGTTTTCATGCAAACTGAATTTTTGCGCACTCTAATCTAGAAAGATTAGCAACAAATAGTATTGACTTTGACGTGCTAAAATGACATCAATATAGATAGTTTTAGTTAGCGTGCGCGAAAATCTCGTTTGCGCTGAAATCTCATGCATACAAGTAGTTAATCAATTGACTTTATGTTACGATTCTAGCTACGCATCTTCGTTGATAGCTATGTTGATGACTATGTTGATGACTATGTTGATGACTATCCTGAGAGCTATCGTCGATCGCTCGCCGCTAGGGCATAGACTTGTTCCGAAGTCAATTCTATTCAGGGTTAGCTTATGTTCTTCTGAGTCATATAGATAGTCGGCTCTTCTCTTCTAGATACTTTCCTTCCTTAGCATTTATATACTCGTTACATTACATTCATATGACTCGCTCTATGCTGACCTCTAACATTATATAAATGCTTCTTCGTTACAGGCGAAGTGAAATAATCTGCATCGATTCCTTCGAATGCTTCTGCTAGTAGTTCTTCAACTCTCTATCGACTTTGGTCTAGCGACTTGCGTTCGTGCAGCAGCACTCACCTTTCTCTTCTCGTGAGCTGATTTAGCGAGGATAAACAAAAGATTCGAACTCGTGCGCTGATCAGCGAGTATAAACAAACGATTGAAACCATTCGACTAGGTCAAAGATCAGCGGATTAATCGTTCATTCAGATTCGCAAGAGATTCTTCAAATTTGTTGAACAATCAAACGAGGTCAGTCATAGAACTGCGTGAAGTCTCTATCTCGAGGAGCAAACCCTCAGTGAGCCTGCTTCAATGACATCGTCAATGCGATGATCTACTCGCTCTCATCGCTCTATCCATCAGTGAACCTGATCATACGTTCACGTGCAACTAGTGAGCCTGCTACAATGGCGAGCCCAAAGTCGATCTCTTCGATGAGCAAGTCGATCAGTGAGTCTGCTTCAATGGCACTGTCAATGCGATGATCTATCTTCTCATCGTTCTATTCACCAGTGAACCTGATCATACATTCACGTGCAACTAGTGAGCCTGCTACAATGGCACCTTCCGTCAATGCGATGACCTATCTATTCACATCGCTCTACCTATCAGTGAATCGATCTGCCGACTCGTTCGCGTGCAACTAGTGAGCCTGCTTCAATGGCACTTCTACCTCGCATAGTGAGCCTGCTACAATAGGCATTTCGATTCTACACAAGGCTAAGGAAATACATTCATGCGAACATGAATCGTTGAAGA
>JAABUO010001193.1_pt1 | contig 36001 bp, 51 predicted proteins | sample 5559291 | NCBI WGS metagenome assembly JAABUO01 (sample SAMN10711878, study PRJNA513372) | rock metagenome | isolation source: Antarctica rocks | place: Antarctica: Victoria Land, Finger Mt sud
TGTTACACAATGTAATGTCCTTATGCCAGGGCATCTGCTGATCATCACCACTTGTGCGGTCTGAACGCCATGTGCTAACGTGCAGGTCACGAAACGACATCGATACAGGCAACAGGTTAAAGTGGAGGATGCCTCAGAGGACCCCCTCGCTGCACCTGTTGTTGCACAGGGCCTTCTGAGCAATGATGGTGGCGTCAATCAAGGCACTCAGCAGACAAGCGCGGCTGATATTGCTCAGGTGCACATACAACCAGAAGACAGCTCTCCTGTAAGGCCCAAGACTCCTAAGCGGAAGCGCTCGGCCAGCACCAAATCCAAAGCTGGCTTTGATGCTGTTTCAGCAGCAACAGCAGCAGCAGATGCTGCATTGAGTGCTGATGTGACAGCACAGGAGGTTGTGCACATTTCAGCTCCCCAAAAGAAGCAAAAGACAAAGGCAAAAGCAGAGGTGGAGGCAGGGATTGAGGGCACAGCTGCAGAGGCTGTAGCTGCTGCTGTCGAGGCTGTGACTAGTGACAATGCTGCTGCTGGTCAAGAGAAGACCAAGAAGCAGCGGGTCAAAGCAACTGAGGTTGCTGTTGACAGTACAACAGAGCTGATAGATGCGCCTGTGAAAGGTCAGCACCCCCTGCATACTAATGGCATGTGTGTGAAAGTAAGCAGCAGATGCCTTGCGCATCTAGGTCTTCCTGGATGTCAATTGCTGTATGCAGCCATAGTACGTGTCATTTCTCACTTGTGTCACTGACTGGTGCTCCCAGCGCTGAGTCATGGATCTATGCTCAACACATGGCTGGCCATTTTGCTTGCTGTCAGCATGTGTCAGTGCCACAAGATCACTCAATACTTTCTGCTGCAGCACATGACGCACGAGCATGTTGCCAGTCCCTATGCCAACATTGTGTTGCACAGTCACCAGCACAAGGGCTGCAGTGCTGGGAGTGATGCTCTGAGTAGCCCAGTCCATGATTGTGTGCTATACCGTAACGATACCGTCACAATACTACCGTAAGGACCGCTAGTCTGTTACATGTACCACTTCATGTCTGTGACCTGCCTGTGGTCTTGCTGCAGGCAAGCGCACGAACAGAAAGAAGAAGCAGGTGGAAGCTTCAGAGACAGATGCTCTGGTGGAAGCAACAGATGAGGGTGCCTTAGTCACAGTGACCAAGAAGAAGACCCAAGCAAAGGCCGGGAGCAGTGGGCCTGTCTTTGGTAAGGCCAGATGGGCCAGCTTCCCTCAACATGTACAGCTGCCAGCTGCCCCTTTTGGCCCTCTGTGTCACCCGTTCATCTCTTGCCTTGTGCACCTGTCCAATGACTAGCACACAAGGCCGGCAAGCATGTGGCCGCTTTCAGGCAGGTCAAGAACAGAGGCCTTACTGAAAGCAGGTACATGTTTGCCCGCCTTGTCTGCTGATCATTCTGTGCACAACACTATGCTGCTTTGGCAGTTTCACAAGAACTCATCCTCCAAGTTGAGCATGCTGTGCATACCAGCAAGGCTGAGCTCATACATACATGTCAGCAAGCCAACTGCAGTTGTGCTGCAACTGCTTTCTTGGAACTCTGCTCTCATCAGGGCTGTCGGTCATGCAAGTGCTGGGGCTCGCACCAGTGCTCAGAGTGAACACTGTTGGAGTTGTTGTGACAGTATTACATGTCGTGCAGAGATGCCAAGCAGGGAGGTTTTGCAGACAGCACTGCAGTGGGATCCTATTCCACTGCCTGTTCCAAATTTCGGCTACGCCTGTCTCAACCTGGAGCTGCGCTACCAGAAACCTCCTATCTTTACCAACAGGTAAGCTACCCGTAGTGCATCCTGCTGTCAGGCTCTACAGAAACTGATGTGTAAATGATGACCATACATGGTGTCTGTTCGGGGCGTGGTGTGAGGGTAGTGCACAACATTGATGTTACCGCCAGCATTGTCCAAGCCCTTCCAGTGCTGGGCTGTTCTGCTCATAAGGCAATTGCCTGTCTGTAGCATGTTCCGTGACATGCATCTCATGGCGGCTTAGTAGCCACTGTGTATGCATCAACCCAGTCTGTCAAGCATCACCCATGCAAACAAGTATCACCACTCATGCCATGTTCCTGTAAATCTACAATGTGTTGAGGTGAGTGTATATAGATTGGGTGAGTTGTGTGTGTGACAGGGACATGCGTCTGGTGACGTTCAAGCAGAAAGGGATGACTTATGTGAGCCAGCTAGCTCTGGAGAATGTGAAAGCCCTGAAGGCTATTATCCAGTGGAACCATGAACATGGCATTCGCTTCTTCAGGTGCCATGCATCGGACCGCCAAGTGCTCTTTGCATACAAGCCTTTGTGTGTTCAGCCAGTGCCTGGCTTCGGTCTTAGGCACGTCATGTTTCTGTTCCTGACATGAATCAGGCCGGGGTGTCTGGTTGTGCGTGTATCTGATGTTCAGGCAAAAGCAGCATGTCTCTGCTCCTGGCTTGAGTCAGGCCAGGGTGTCCGCTTCTGCGTGTGCATCGAATGCTCAGGCAAGAGCAACAAAGGAGGACAGAATAGACACAGTCGCTGTCTCTGTGTTGTAGGCATCATGCAGGATGCAGTTCCAGGGAGATGACATCCTGTTGATTGAGTATGTGCAGGATGACAAGCGCGTTGCTGCCTTGGTCCTCGGCCTATGAAATGGAGGATCTGCCAGACTTCCCCGCCATTGCAGATGAGCTGGCTTTTGCCGGGAAGCTGGCTCGTGCATACAAGCAGAGGCTGACGTTCCACCCCTCACACTTTGTCAAGGTGGCAGCTCCAACAGAAGACCTGCTGAAGAAGAGCCTGAAAGAGCTCGAAGTGCATTCACAGGCAAGCTTGCCCTCACATAGCAAATCTGTGGTGAATGACAGCAAGCTACCAGATGCTGCTGGATGCAATATGTGCCAGATGAGCACTCCATGTACTGAAAGAACTTCACACAACAGTCCTTCAAGCAAGCTTAAGTCCACATGCTTTTTGCACAACAGAGTATGGAATACGTACAACCAGCTGACAGTGTTGCAGTTTTTTGGTTCGTGCAGGAGCTGTGCAAAGCTGCTTTGCATGCCCTGGTCCTGAACATTCAACGTCAGTGATGCTATTGTTTGTGCCACAAAACACAACTAGCTTCTGGTCTTCCTCTGTCAGCACTTTACTTGGCTGTTGGTCATGCTCTGCTTTGGCTGCAAAGCAGTGCGTGTGATGCGACTGATGCTCATGCAGATCCTAGATATGATGGGGTTCAAGCCAAGTCACTGGAACAAGATCAACATTCACATTGGGGGGGTGTATGGTGACAAGCTTACCACACTGGACCGCTTTGCTGTGGGCTTTGAACGCTTGAGTGACAACTGCAAAGCCAGGTTGACTGTTGAGAATGATGACTGGATCTCTGGATTCTCTGTGAAGGACCTGCTGCCTCTCAGTCTCAAGTGCAATATCCCCATCGTCTTTGACTTCCACCATCACAGGTTTTGCCCAGGTGAGGTCTCCAAGCATTGCTTGACCAGCTGTGAAATATGTTGGCTTGTTGCATCCAACAGACTTTCGTTTCTGTGTGTGCATGCTGCATCCTAGTGCCTCACTGGAGCGATCATCATCGCATCATGGCATATCTTTGTTCATCCTCATGCAATGCATGTCACAGTGCATGTCCTGTCTTGCTGGTGGTGCTTGCTGCAATCTTCAGTCTCGCGTAAGACTATCATGTCTTGTAAAGGCAGGCCCACATGGCACAGCTCATGTGGGTGTCTCTCACTCATGCCCGTGAACGTACAGGTGATTGGTCCGAGCAGGAGGCCTTCTTCAAAGCTGTTCAGACATGGCCAAAGGGCATCAGGCCGGTTGTGCACTGGTCAGAGTCCCAGGAGGAAAGGAGAGACACAGCGCACTCAGACTACATTCAGGGCCCCATGAACCTGCATGGCAAGGAGCGTGATGTAGATGTCATGATTGAGGCCAAGTGCATGGAGCAGTGCTTGTTAAGGTTCAGGGACTTCACCATGATAGGCAAGGCTCCGCTAAAGCTAGCAGAGTCTGGGACGCCGATTGTCAACCCTGCCTCTGAGCTTGCTGCTAAGTTTCTGTGAGGCTGAAGTGGAAGGGAGTCAAGAGAAGTCCTGGCGTCGGTCAATGATGACAGGCCAAGTGCAAGAAGCAATGCTGAGACGAAGACAATAATGACCGGCAGAAGCTGGAGTGACTGGGCTCTGGAAACGAGCCCTGAATGACCTTGGGGCTGCCTTGTGAGGAGCAAAAGATTTATGGCCATGACTGGAAAGAGACCTGTAGCATAGACAAAAAAGTTTGCAAGAGGCAAACACCAGCATGCAAATTTCCTTGCAGCCTCTGAAACAAGCCATGAAAAGGCTCCAGCCTGCCCTGCATCGGAGCTGTGGTCATGGCTTGCAAGGGACATGCTTCTAGTATGCTGTTTCAGTAAAGGTGTCACCTTGCCGTCAGCCGTAGTGCTAGACAAAAGCCTTGCTGATGTCTCAACAAGGAGCAACAGTGGCAACTCAGTGACAGACTCAATCACGAATATCAAGCTTGCCATAGATTTCCGTTTGCAATGCTGCATATTGCCTTTGTCACAGTTCATGTCATGTTGCCAACTCAGCCATTGAGTCTGTTGAGGTTATTAATCCAGGATTAATAGGAACAGGACCTGTGGAGCAGAACACTGCCTGTCCTCTGTTTTCTACCTGTTCAGGAGAGCTTACTGGTTCAATTTCGTCTGATTGATTCAACAAGACAAGCAAGCAATTTGTTAATCAATTGGGTTATTCTTCCTAGGTCTGTCATTGCTTAGGCCTTGCTTCTGGTCCAAGTCCTACAATTTACCCCTTAATGGCATTGTTTCATGCTCCAGATTTCATCGCGATTCTTTGTTTCATGCGCTTTTGAGCTTCAGCCTTGAGGACCTCCTCGTTTGTGATCGTTTTCAGACAGTGTGCTGACGGGTTGTGCTGATGTTGTATGTTGTGAAAGATGTGAGCTGCAAATGCCAGCTCCCTGTGGTTTGAGTTACCCTTCCTTATGACATTACAGCTTCCTGTATGGCTGTGCCAGAGTGCAACAAGCAAATGTACATGAAAGGTGCAGCACTCCGTCAGACCTTTGCTGCAGAGACAGTGACGCGCCATGGGTGCATTAAATCAATGAAAGGGCTGAGGCAATGCTGCAAATGACATTGTGCTGTTCTACTCTACAATTCTCAAATTGCTGCTTTCTGACCTGTGTACTTACTTGTTGATCAACTTTTGGCCTGTTGCTGACACATCAGGTGACAGTGCAGATCATGTGAGTCTGTATGCATGCAAGCTGTGTTGAACGGGTTATATGTCTCAGTGATGTGCAGACTGCATGCGACATTGGGACAACACTCAGTCAGTCAGCTGCACATGGTGGGCAATGTGCAGGGAAATGCTTTTACTGGACACCCATGAATGGTGCTGTCTGTGACACTGTCAGGTGCAGCTTGATCAAGCTTGGTAATGAGGTCAGTGAACAGTCATGAGTTTGACCTCCTGTACTGTGACAGGTCACTATTTACACTGTATTACACGGCCGATAATGTCAACTTTAAGAGCAAGGTAATCTATGGCCATGTGCACATTTCGCATGGCAGGAAGGGCCACCACATGGTCTATGACAATGCATTTCATATGTACTTTGCAAAGCAAGAAGCCATCAGTACAAAGAAAGATGCAGCAGCAGTCTCACCACTATCTCTGCTTTATTTAACTCAGCGCAAGATAGGGCTGTGGTCAGGGTTGGGGACTGTACATGCCTGGAACCAGTCATGCTGTCTTGGCAGGCTGCTGCAGCATGTCCACAATATGCTGTTTCACAGTCTGTAACAGCAGCTGTTCACATGCTGCAGCAGTACTCTGCATACAGAGATTGAATTTGATCCACTCAAAGCATGCCTGAAGCACCAGAAGATGGCACAAACTGCAAAAGATCAGGCAGCCAACAGAGGAACCGTCACGCTGCCTTTTCAGCAGCGACAGCCCTGAGAAAAGCTCTCTCTGAAGACGGTTGGACAGTGCTTTGCAGCTGTGTCAGCCTGTCCTCAATCTGCTGGAATGTTGGTCTTGCCTGTGGATCATAGGCCATGCACTCCAGTGCAAGCTCCTGCAGCAGTCAACAACCCATGGAGGATGGGCAACAACCCATGAAGAATGGGCAACAAATCACGGAGGATAGGCAACACATATAGGAGGATAGGCAACACGGCAACATGCCACGCCCCAAGCCAAGCTTTTGCAACAGGCACAAGCCTGCAAAACATTCAAGAACAAGAGACGACAAAGCATGCACAAAGCACATGAGCCTGGCATACAATACATCTGGCACTCAAAGCATGATGGCATCTTGTCCAGATAAGCTGTGCATCAAATCATCAGCTTGCTGCTCGTACATGAAGCAGCGCAATCAACTCAAATCACATCCTGCATAGACCCCAGCAGATTGCGCACAATTGTGCAGCAGCTGCACAAGTGGTCTTGGGCATTGGTCTTGGGCAACCACCAAGAGGTGCCAAGCAGGTTGCTGGGTGCAGAGAGGCTGCAGACGCACCGTGTATGCAGGAGCCTCATACTCAGAGAATGCCAGCTGCATCTTGTGTTGCACAACATTGGCGGTGATGACATCATTGGTCAGACCCAGCCAAGGCTCCTCTCCATTCACTAATTCCCACATGATCACCCCAAACGCATACACATCTACTGCCTGCACACGTCATCTCTAGAAGCTTCCAGTCTGCTTGACCATGCACATGGCAAGTCTACTGATGAGTTGTGCATACTGGTTGCTTGAGCAACTGTGCAATCTGGGGACCAACGCACCTGCACTGAGCCCAAAGCAAGCACCACAACCTTTGTAACAGCTGCACAGCATGCTATGGCATATGGCAAACTTGTCAAGGTAATACAGCCTGCAGCAGCCCATGCAATGGCAAAGGAACTTGCATGTCGTGCTATGCACAAGTTCAAAATGGCATGCATGTGGTGGATCCGCCTGGTTCAGTGGCAGGTGCCTGCAAGGGTGCGGTCTCTTAGTGATGCACAGGTGCTTAGTGATGCCCATATGAGAACACTTTGTGTCTTTTGCCTGCAAGCGGTCTTTGCATCGCCAACAACCCACACGTTTTCAGGCTCCTGCAACAGAAGTGACACCCAAATGCTGCTCTGTGTGTCTTGTTTGACAGCAGGTGCCTCCTCAAGCTGTGCACATGATCAGTGTTAACAAGATTGTTGCTGGCATGTGCATTCTCAAGCAGGGCGGTGAACCAACCTTGGTGACCTGCTTGTCTGCGATCATCTCTGGGGCCATGTGGGTGAAGCTGGTGACCACACTGCTGCATGCTACTGGGCCCTCCTGTGCCTTCACTGCCACATCAAAGTCCATCACCTGAAGCCACCCACACACTCATGTTCATCACATGCCATCATCTTGCTAGCTTCCAAAATGCGATGACCTTTCTTGGAAATCTATGAGTGTGATGACAGCATTGCTGCATGCAATGCGCTGATTTTGTGCCTGCCCTGCTGAGTGCACAGTCACTGCGTGCTGTCACGCCATATGGCAAATGGTCAATCACAACAGACAGGTAGGCAGACATGTGGCATTGACCATGGAAGGGCTGTTGTCAAGTGTTTCTGAACACGTCATGCTTGGTGTTTGTTGACTTCTCAGTGATTGTTAGCTGACTCCTGTGATGACTCCCAAAGACAGGAAGTGTACATGGCTGCAAAGACAAACAGCAGTGCATACGGGAATATCTTTGGCCTAAAAGTGGCAGTGAGGAAGATGTGAGTTGTCTTTGCATGCATGCTGCACAGGCAACTGAGCCACATAACAGTGAGCCATCTTGGCCTTGCTGTGACGCAAGGTTTACATAGCCTGAGATGAGGTGAGGTGAGGTGAGGTGAGGTGAGGTGAGGTGAGGTGAGGTGAGGTGAGGTTAGATGAGTTAAGTTTAGATGAAGTGAGGCCAGGTGAGGTGAATTTAGGTGAGGTAAATTTAGGTGAGGTGAGGCCAGGTGAGGCGAAGTGTGGGTAAGATGAGAGCAAAGTGAGGTGAGCTGCTGTGGGGCAATGCAAAGTACTAGGAGGTAAGAAGAACAAGGAAGAAAAATCTATGCCTTCTGGCAATCAGATTGGGAGCCGCCTGAGGCAGCAGCCCAAAGCTACTAGGAGGTGATACCTAGCGGTGCTGTAAGCACAATGGTGACAACAGTCACACGCCACAGAAAGATACCTTGGCAATGAAGCCACGCTGGTCCTGAGGGCTGCTGGCCAGGCCCAGGCTGTCACCCCTCAGGTCTCCATGGATGATGTCCTTGCTGTGGACATATGCCATGGCACATGCAATGTCCCTGGCTGTTGCATACACCGCGACCATATCAGAAGCAGGCGCAGAGTTGATGACGCTGTCTTCTGTCATGAACCAGCCACGCTCCATTGCTTCCTGCAGAGGTATGTTGCATGGTCAGCAGACGCATGAACAGCAGGGCAATGTGATGATGATGATATTATTCACACTGTTTACGCTTTTCTGCTCATGATGAGCTATGTATGTGCAGGGCAAGTCTTGTCTGTACAGAGCAATCTGGTCTGAGCATCTGTGATGATGATGAGGTGAAAGGCCCACGCTGTAGCAATGCTTGCTGCAGGTCTTTGTGGCTTGTTGTGATACGTCTGCAAGCACAAGGCTTTGAGTCTGGGGGGACCTCCGCGTGGAATGAGATTATCAACCAACATGGTTCAAACGGTCATGATGAGTCATGAGCTTGCATGGCAGTAGAGTTGCGGGCTTGATGATGTTGGTCCTGACAGTACAGTTGGTGCTTTTCAGCCAAGCAGACTTTGCGACCAATGATGGTGCTGGCCAAAGAATTTTTCATGCATGTAGACTGCTTGGTCCAGTTGGAACATTTTTTTGGTGTTTTCCGTTCATCTCTCTGCTGATGGACAAGTTTTCACTGGACCCTTAGAAGGTCTGCTTGACCTGCCTGCTTGCCTGGCCAGCCTGACTCGCAGATGAAGGGCAGACATTGGACATACACTGACAGCACCAGTGATTTAGTATCAGACATTGTGGCATTGACAATGCAGTTCAAGCCCTTGCAACACAAACAGCGCAAAGCTAACATCAGCCTGACAGACAGGTCATGACGGTGTGGAGGAAGCGCACCGAGAGAGAGCCCTTGTCGCAGTACTCTCTGACCAACCAAAACTCCAAGACCTGGGACTTGGCCTTGGGCTGCGATGCCTCGCCCTCCGAGACCAGCAACTTCTTTGCCTTGTAGCGCCTCAACTGGCTCCTACCAGTCTGGAAACAAGACACATCATCCTTTAGCTGTGAGCCACAGCATGTGACATGCACATCATCCAAACATAAGCTGGTAGGACGTGCACACTTCACGTGTCTGTGCATAGGTGCAGAGCCTGCATGAATCATCATGTTTTCACTACACTCCTGCCTCATCATCATCCAGCAAGGTTGGATGGCTTGCACAAGCCACGCAAGCAAGGCCACTGATGCAGGAAAACGGTTGTCTGAGCCCAAATGAGAGTGAGTGAGTGAGTGAGTGAGTGAGTGAGTGAGTGAGTGAGTGAGTGAGTGAGTGAGTGTGAGAAAGTGAGTGAGCAAAAGGCTAAGAATTGTGAGGTGAGGATTTGTAAGGCTTGGGTGAGCCAGAGAGCAGGTATATGCATGTGGTACCGATAAAGCGTGTGAGGGTGATGGGGCCTAGGCCTGAGGGCCATGACCTTGCGGGTAAGCCTCACCGTCTTGCTCCTGCTGATGGTCTTGTGGGTGATGGCAATGTTGGGGTGGATGAGGCGGTCAGTCAGCTGGGCCTCACACAGGTGACTGTGCACTGGCTCTTCCCCAGGTACCTGTTGCTCAACCACCTGCACCGCATGCTGTGTCCAGTCACACATGCTCACATCACAGCGCATGATACTATGACACGATGCACCCTGAGTTGGGGGGGGGGGAGCAGCATGAGGGCAGCGGCAGGGAGGGGGTTGGGGGAAAGAGTGGGAGAGCCTTGTGAGGTTGCACTGCTCCAAAGATACAGTCCACAACTGTTTTGCACAGCAGATTGTTCCATGTGGAGCTTTCTTGGTGTTGACCTCATTTTGGCGTGATCCTACCATATATTAGCAGCACGCAGAAAACTGTCATGCTGAGAAGAAATACCTGCCACTCGAAATGAAAGACAGCTCAACAACACACTGCACAGCAAGTCCTCCACGAGGCCGGCGTTACTTAACAGCATTTTACAGGAAGCATGCGCACAGGATAGCAAGGTGGGCAGATGCATTTACCTTGACCGTCACAGGCTCGCCATTGTAGATACCCCGGAAGAGGCGACCCCTCTGAGTGGTCATGATGAACTGGCCCAGCTCCACACCCTCCAACATCCCAGACATCTGCATGCCAGCATGTGCCAACTCAGGAGCAATCAGCAGATGGAACGCCTATCAGCAAGATATCATGAGAGACCTGTGTCAAGCAGCTATAGGTCTTGTATGTGAGCTTGGTGAAGGGCGTCTGCTTTCCATCCATAAGCAGCAGTTGCAATGTCTACATGACTTTGGCACCATTGCATGACCAGCATCCATCCTCAGCATAGGGCAGGCAACAAGCTGTCTGTGCTTGTGTGCCTCTGTCAAGTAGTAGAAGGTGCTAGTGAGGGACAAGGGCTGGCTGATTGCCTTGTGGGCTCCAGCAGTGCATCATGCTCACTGAAGCCCTGAAGTAGCTAAGAGCTACCCAGGACTGAGTGTGCCTGACCCTCAAGGGAGACCTGTCTTTCATGAACAAACAAATGAATGAATGGATGGATGCATGGATGGATGACGGATGGATCTATGGATGAATGGATAAATGCAAGCATGAAAATGGTGTCATTTGCGTCTGCTTACTGATGGTGCCCTCTTGGTAAGCGTAGTGATTGTAGGCATCCTCACAATGCCAGTTGCTGCACCCGCTTCTGGCTTTGACTCAGCATCCTCTGCGGCCTCAAGAAGCTCGCCCGGCACTCCGGCCATGGTGGGACGCACGGACACGAAGTAGTTGCTGCATGCACGTGCCGTGGGCCCAGCTGACTTGATGAACGATGGGATGCCGATCAAAGGCATCTGGTCATCCACCATGTCGCTTGTGACCGGCCTGAAGCAATGGTCAAATGCCAACAGTCAAGTGCTGCAGCATAAATGTTGTTCTGGCTGAGTGATGTGCAAGAGCAGTCATGAGTGCTGATAAACAGAGAATGTGAAAAGGCATGACATATGTCAGGCAGAACCGCATGCAATATAGACCTGCAAGGGCACACCTGAGGTTTTTTGTTGTACTTTCCGGGCAGAAAAGAAAAGAAAAGACTACACCTTTCGGCGTCAACTTAATGAGAAGCCAAGTATTAGGCAGCAGTAGTGTGTAAGTCAGGCACTTTTAAGTACAAAGAGGGCAACATGCAGGTTGACTGCAATTGGTGCTTTGGGAGGTGAAGGAAGAGGAGGAGAGGGGAGTGCAATTGTTGCTGTGGGAGGCGAAAGAAGGGGGAGGGTGCAGTAAAGGGGCAGGACCATTGCAATCCCAAGGTGGTACTGGTCTGGAGTGGTTGGCATGACAGAAACAGGCAGCCTTCAAAGGCAGTGAGCAAGAAGACAGACCTGAAGCGCAGATCCACCATGCTGACGCTGCCTGTCTTGCATTTACAGGCCTTCAACGTGATCTCATCACCCCCTCTGATACAAGTCACTGTCTGCTCAGTTTTGGACTTCTCACCTTCCTGAAACCAGCACCACACAAATCACTGAATGGTCTGCACTAGTGTTGTCACGAGGCTTTTGCCTTCTGAGACAGCTTCCACCAGGAGTGCTTGCCAGCATCATTTTACAGACTGACAGATGTGTGTCGTGGCGGATCACCTAAGCAACTGAGCAACAAGAGACGACACTTCTGCGCTTGTCCAGAGCAGACATCAGTGGCTTAGGCCTCTGGTACAGCTTGAAAGCAGCTGCAAGGCTGTTTGTCACATTCTTTGACTCTAAAGAGATGGCCATCACCAAGAAGCACACTTGCATTGTGCATCAAACCTTGAACACCAGCAGTCTCAGGTCCAAGATGCCACAGCACATCAGCTTGTGACACTACACTGCATCAGCTTGCAACAGTACATTGCATGCACTGACTGCCTGTAGCTTTGTTCCACACCAGCATGGGGCGACATCAGACCATTGCGCAGAGGACGTGATGGTAATTGATGCTGTAGAGCTCTACTCCTGCCCAACCATATGTATGATCACCACTCAAGTCAACAATCACAATGGGGGCCTGCTGCACCTGGCCAGTGTATTGACAAGCATGACAGCACCAGTTTGTCATATGCCACAATGCAGCCATGTAACGCCAACAAGGTGTTATGGTTGGTGCTCAATCCTCACCTCAGTTTCATCGACTATGGCCACAAGGTCTCCCAAGACGCTCTTGTATGCCGTCTCGTCATCAATGCCTGTACAGACGCACATGGCTCATGTTCAGGCCAGGTCAACAGGCATGCATGGCACAAAATAGCCCTGGCAACCAATCAGGCCATCTCAGCTTGTTTTGTCAATAAATTTGAATGAAGACTGTCAGTATAGTCTCTCTAACAAACAACCGCCAGGGTCACATCTGATGTCACTCTGCACCTATGGCGCCTACAAGCCAAAACCCCCCTTCCACAAACAGAGGCTACAAACAACACAAGAGGTTACTGACAGCATCATCAGATTTGCAATAGTCGTCATGACAAGTGCAGCAGCAGTGAGCAACAGAGGGTTGCTCACCAAAGATGTCTGAGCAGATGGAGTTGAGCCACATGATTGGGGTTGAGTAGGGGTCAGCGGCATCAATGATCATCACGCCCTCTGAGTAGTAGTCTGATGTTGCTGTCTTGTCTGGCACACTGCCCAACACACCTCTGTTCAGTTCCTCCACCTGTCATTGTGCAATCGCCCAAGCAGTCTGTCAATGCCACACACACATGCTACAAGCTGGCGCGGCTCTGTCATGAAGAGGTGCTGCTGACTGGGCATCTGACTTGACCAAAGCAGCTACCATTCAGCATTGACATGGACACACAGGTATGCATGTAGAGAGAGAGTTTCAAACTTGGTGAGGGAATGTGTTGATAGGTTGACACAGAGCGGCTGTTCTGTATGCTTGGCTTACAAGCTTGGTGGCTGTCGAAGGTGCATGAACAATGAACTCATCTTTGGCACATGCATTTGAAAACACCTTGTGCTGTGCTGCACTCTAAATCAAGGCAACAACATCAGTGCGCCGTTGTGCCTATGCTGCAGGTCCTTGTGTAAGCCTGATGACTCATGGCAGGACTCCAGCAATGACAGGCACACCCTACCACATCATGCAAGTACCGGAGTTCTGGAGAAGACATATGTTGCATGACTGAATTGCATGATTACAGAGTAGCCCTTACCACGTGCTTCTTCTCCACCTCTCTCACCACCAGCTCAGCAAAGTTGCACAGCATGTTCACATCTTGTACAGTGAGCGTGCGTGGCTGAGCATCCAAGCAACACCTGTGCCATGTGCCCTTCCATCACAATCATGTAAGCAGCTCATCAAGAAGAGTTGCATGGTCTGATGACATGCCGATGACATCAACCAGGTGTTGCATTTGCTTCTTGAATGTTTGAGATGATGCGATTGCTCACCACAACAGTTCAAACGTGATCCACAATGAGCAGGCAGGATCACCTACGCTGTTGTAGTAGCGTGCAATGTGATGCGGCAGATGGCAAACTTGCTCATGATGCGACATCAAAAAAGCAAAAAATGATAGTACAGCTTACAGGCTGCCAATGCGGTTGCCCTGAAAGGTGACCAGGGGACAGCCCACGTAGAAGCGGAAATGTGGCTCCCCTTTGATGATTGGGTGGTCCCGGAATCTGCAGGAATGACACAAACACACCTTCCATGATGCTAGCTGTGCAGCTCTTCAACAAGCTAAACATGCGTTGACAGTGCATGCAGACAGTGAGAAAGGCAAGCAGTTGTGTACAGTCTAGACAACCTTGCAAATCTGTTCACTGTGACAGCAGAGCTCCAAAAACCAGCAGGTTACCCACAAAGGCCAGCATCAGCACAATCTGATGCAAGTTGCAAACAGCTATGGACAGAAGGACCTGAGTCATGCACTGATGCATGTCGCAGTCCAAAGACAGGGGTTGCTGTCAGGGGATGTGCAAACAGCAGCCAGTGAGGATATGACCTGATGTCTTGCAGGGCATCAGGCACAATGAGGACCTCAGGAAACTCAGGCAGCAGAGTCCAGGTGCACAATGAGAGCTTGCGGGGTATGTCCTCAGGGGTGTAGTCTGCCTTGAAGCATGCCATGACCTGGGAGGTATTGACCTGGAAGATTCCTTCGTTGATGAAATGGATGTTACAGCATGACACCTGCAAACCAAAGGTCTGTCTCTTTGCAGCATCGACAGCAATTTGTCTGTCCTGATTCACTGCAGGTTGATGGACTGGGCGCTGTGATGTGCAGAGGTAGACTCAGGCAACAGGTGTTGCGTCATATGACTTCATTGGTCAGGAACTTGACAGGGAGTAAAGACATGATGTGCACAGTTGTTGGGCACACCTGAAGCAGTTTTGCTAGTACATGTGCCAGTCTGGCTGTAAGAGGATTATGTGGTGCATTGCTCAGGCCTATGCCAGTGAAGGCCTCCATCCTCTCTGTCTCATTGTGAGGAGGCACAGCGCCCTTGTAGTGGTCCACAGTGGGTCTCCTCCTGGGCCCTGCATTCATGACACTTGTTGGGTACAGAAACATGCACTCTTGGTATACACAACGTGTTTTGGCTGTCCTACACTCATGAAGTTGCTGATGGTGGCAACAAAGAGAAGGGCAGCGCTGACAGCAAAAGCTGTGCGACACACACAGCCAGCAATTGAGCAAGCCTTAAAAGACACCAGCGTTCTTGTCGCAAGCAGGACTGGAAAGGTACCAGACGTGGGCCCATCGCCCAGGATCGGATTGCTGCTGATTTGGGACTGAGAAGTGGCGTTGACCTCTAGCCTGACTGGAGGAGGAACACCAGGAATATCTGTCCAGGACTTCTGGACTTGGACTATTTTCTTTGGAGTCTCCTGCGAAGCTTAGCACAAGTCATCTCAGCGCTCTGCAAAAACTTGTGTATGACTCAATCAGGTTGACGCTCAAGTATTGACCGGACCTGCTGGATAGGGTTTGCTCCTTTTGCTCCATGCCGAAGGGCCGATGGGCTGCAGCCCATCTTGATCTTTTGAAAGTTCTGTGTGGTGCGAGGCTTGCTCAAGAGCGACAGGCGTCGAGTGGTGGGGCCAACGTCAGCCTTGCACGAGACAGTAGACGAGCCCTACCGCCAGAGAAGCTAACAGTGACAATGGGCAAACCCGCACCAGCAACTTGACAGATTGCAGGTGAAGGTAGAGGAGTCTCTGCCGGTGTGTCTGGTCTGAGTTTGCGACAGCTTCACGATGCCAACCGAGGCGCTTGGCAAGTTTGACTACACTGTGACTAATCAAGAAAACTAAAGCTACGCGAAGCGCTGAACGCACGCCGCCATGCATGTGCGATTCCCAAATGTTTGCATTGGGCAGCATCAAGGGACTGCCGCTACAAGCAACAGACCCGTGCAACCGTGAAAAATAAGCCTTCTTGGTATGCATTCTTTGCTTGAATTTGATGCAGGTGATCTCTGTTAAGTAATATTGTCTGGTGCCTTGTTTCGACTTCAACCAGCATGCATACTTGTTGACCACGTCCGAACCTTACTACCCGTGACAGTTGCTGCATTGGAGTAGGAACTTTGCGCATGACAAGTTCTTGAATCCGACATAGGACTTGCCGCATGCCGTCGAGCTCGCAGACCGGGTTGCTTATGGATGATGAGAAACAGTACTGAATTAGCCGTCAAAGTTTGATCGCCATGCCGTCAGAAGCTCAGTCCTTGTTAAAATCCACAACTGTAGACGAAGCTGCACAGGCAGTGCAGGCTCTCTTCCAGTTCTTGGTATGCCGTGCTGGTTGCAGTCCAGCATCCCCCTCTACGCTTCAATGGATAAGATGTGTTAGTTGCAGGGCTTGGCCGATGTGCAAGCTGTGCAATCAAGGCTCCATCAAAAGGTGAGGTGTCAGCGTGGCTGAAGTTCAGCCCCTAGCCCTCCCCCTAGCCCTCCCCCTATCCCACCCATCCTCTGCAGTTTTCCCTTGCGCTGACCTGCACAAAACCAATCAGTCATTCTGATGCAGAATGGCCAAGGCTCATCAACTGGAGCAAAGCAACCACTGAGATCAATCCAGGAACCAGACAGCCCTGCACTTTTTGCTGCGCTGTCCTCACAGTTGCATTTGTCTGCTTTGCAGCTACAGCAAGCAAAAAAGGTGAGTCCAAGCATATGTGTGAGGCATACATGTACTCACTGAGTGTGGTCTCAGGCAGCATGAAGCACAAATGAAAATGATCTGACAAAACACTACATTCAGGCTGCAGAAGCCATGGACACAGAGGAGCTGCATCACCATCTGGCTCAAGTGCATCATGCATACAACTCCCATGTAAGGAACACATGCGTCTGCCTTGTACTACTAGCCTTGAATGTCGTGGACCTGAATCTTTATGTCGCTGATCTACTTGGGTGGCACTGTAGCCTAGCTGAAAGTAGTGAGGTTCAGAGCAGCAGCTGCAAGTTGTAATGCTGCGCATGAATGGAAAGTGCAGGGTGCGGTTCAGGGCATGGACACATCAGACTTTCTGCATCTCTTAGCTGACTGTCAGCTTTTGACAAACAGGTAAGGCCGGCACTCCTGCAGCAAGTAACAAATGCACAGTCCAGATTCTTGCTGCTGCCTGCTTGAGATGTGCAACTCTGTGAAGCTGTAGTTGCTGCAAGGTTTGGGCTGCTGGAGGGCCAAGAGGTGTATCAGGCAGCCTGGGCAGCAACCACAGCTGCCTCTCACCACAAGGTATTCTTTTTGCTTGAGCCCCTACTGCCGTGTCTATGCTCCTGTCACAGAAAGGCAAGCTGTTAGCAATGCTTGTATGAAAGGTAAAGTTCAATGTGCATTTGTGGCTGTGATGTTAATGTGCACTGTTCAGGCTTTGGGTCTCTCAGAGGATGGTCTAGTAGATGCCCTGCGGCGCGTGGCTGCAGTCAAACTCAACAAGCTGTCCAATCTGGTGAGACTATACCTTCCTGACATACCATTGCTTCTCTGGTTCTATGTTATTTGCATTCTCAGGCTTCCCCATGTGTCAAGTGAGGCATTGGTTTTGCAGGATGAGGCATTCCGGCGCCTGCTGTGTCATTGGGTCTTGCCACATGCACAACAAGGGCCCAGCAGCAGCCCCTTCCAAGGTCTCTTTACCCCAGTATCCATGGTCAGTACCCAGCCGCATGCCCTAGCTTTTTACGCCATGCTTGCTTCGGAAGCCCAAATTCTACCTCCTATACATGGCTGTGAGCAATGCCATACGTGCAGATACCGCTGCAGAGATTGCATGCCATGGTGAAGTTACTGGCGGCATGCAGGATCTGGTGGCCAGACATGATGCCATGCTGAAGAAGGTGTTTGCATGGTATGCCAGCCTGCCATCCTTGGCTGGTCATGCATCCTGGGAACAATTCAGACACACCCAGAAGGGCATGCTTGCAGGACACCTCATCCTCCTTCTCACTGATTTCAAGGTGTGCCTGTCACCCTGGGTCTGCCATCAGTGTCTGTCAGCAACTAGAGAGAGACTTTGACACATTCAGCACCTCTATTTGCCTGAATTATGCATTTGCAGCTGGGGCTGCAATCATGAACAAGATTTTTTGCGTGTTACTCCTTGCCAGTGCATTGTCTGCAAGTTGCTGTGTGTGTATGGCCAGTCAGTTTGTGCCAGCATATGTCTGATGCCTGGTGAATGGTGCAGGTGATTCCAGGCATGCTGTCAGTCAGACAGGTCACTGGCCTGCTGCAGCAGTACAGTGCAGAGGCGCCAGCACAAGATGGTGTGCTGCAATACCCTCACCTGCTGGACATGCTGTCTCGCTGTGCTGTCTTACTGAGACAGCAGGTGCAGAGGAAGCTGAGTGGGCCGTGGGTCAACATCACTGAGGTGGATTAGCTTTTGGCATGACTGTCAAATGTCTGGCTTATCATGCAGCGCACCATGCCTGCCTTCAACTGCTGCATGCGTTGCCATATGCCTCAACAGCAAGCAAGCTCTTTATATGGATGTCTCTGTGCTTGTCTTTCTCATCTCTCTGACTGACTCACTGCAATAGACTCAGCCGCTGTGCTTGCACAGACTTGATGAGGTGCTGACTTATGCTGCAGCTCAACTCACTGAAGCGCTACTTGAAACTCCAGTCCCTGCCAAGCATCCAAGAGGCCTATGCTCTGCCGGATTCCCCCCACCATGTGGCCACTGTCACAGGCAGCCTGCAGAAACTGCAGCTGGTTCAGCCTACTCGCCTTGCATCACAGCGGCCACAATGCCAGGCACAACAGACGTCAGTCAGCAGCAGCACATTTTCTGCACGACTCATGCATCAGCACCTGACAGTGCGCAGGCCTGTGCATAGAAACAAGTCACGTAGTGCAGCAAGTGGAAGCATTGCAGCGCATGCAGCCAACTGGCAGGGTCGGCAGGGGTCAAGGTTGGGGTCTGAAATGGGTAAGAGTGGGTGGGATGCCACTGGGGTTGAGACGCAGATGATGCGCAGCTTGAGCAGCAGTGTGGGCAGTGAAGAGGAGGAGTGGTATTGGAGGGAGCAGGATCGGTTATGGCTTGAGGCACAGCAGCAGGAGGCTCGCAGGAACCACCTTGCATGGTGAGCTGCCTTCTGTGTCATGTCCCTTGTCTCCTGAGCTGTGCTGGTGCCCGGTATAGCTGCATGTGATGTGTTAACGATGTGCTGCTATGCACGTCTTGCCTGGCATTCTGCTCTGTACGGATTAGCCTGCAGCAGCCTGTCTGTGCGAAGCCAAGGGAGGCGTCTGAATGAAGCACCTGCCATTGAAGCATGCACACTTGGTCAAAAATTGCAATGGACGAATGAAAGCAGTGTTGGCAATGCACACTGCAGGAGGGAAGGTGACAAGAGGCGGCTGTTACAGCAGCGTCAGGAGAGGGTGTCATATGACCCGAGGATGCCAGCCCGCCTGGCCAGCTTCCCCTGCCACATGGCCTGCGCCCCCACTCCCCCCTATGCCCTGCTGGACCCCGCCGCCCCCATCCCCACCACAGCCCTCAACATGGATGGGGATGGCTGGTGCCCCATGGTGGATGTGGTCAGGCTAGAATGCCCTTCCCCAGTATCAAGCACAGGTAGGCAAGCCTGCTGTGTGTGTGTGTGTGTGTGTGTGTGTGTGTGTGTGTGTGTGTGTGTGTGTGTGTGTCTGTGTCTGTGTCTGTCTGTGTGTCTGTGTGTCTGTGTCTGTGTCTGTCTGTGTGTGTGTCTGTCTGTGTCTCTGTGTCTCTGTCTGTGTCTGTGTGTATTGAAGTGTGAGGCGCAACCTGTCCAACCTGAGCCTGTGACAGACATTGGGGGGTAAACTTTGTTGAGGGCAGCTGGACTGCCAAGCTGATGCTGAAGCTGTGCAAACAGTGAAAGAGGGGCATGTGATGCTGTGAGAATTCTGATGGGCCCTGTAGGGCTGACTCTAAACTGCAAGCTTGGTCTAGGGAAAATGAGAGCAGGCTCTGTCTGCCTGACCCACTGAATCATGAGTGATGATGACACAACTGGGCCTTTGGAGTCGTCTGTTGGCAGCAATTGCTGACTCGTTTTGCTGAGCTACCTGAAGAGCGACTTGATGAGTCTGGTGTGTTGCAGAAGCAGAAGAGGATGTGGTTGAGCATGCAAGACTGGGAGAGCTGCCTATGCTGTCCCTGAAGCATGTGCCTCTCGAGACGCTGTCAACAGGCATCAGCAAGCTGGGTAGGCCTACAAACATCTAAGACCTCAGCAGATGCAACACTCTTGCCCATGACAACTGCAAAAAAAGATGCAACAGTGTACATGTGGCTGCTGATGCTTGGAATATATGCCAGCTTCTTCTGTGACTTTGTCTGCTGTGTGTTGTGCAGGCAAGAGGAGCCGTGAAATGGCCTGGGCACATGACACATGTGACCAACTAGCTGCCTTTGATGGCAGACTTCCATCTTTGCTAGCTGGCTGGAGCATTGAGAAAGAAAGCCAGCAATGGATGCAAGCAATAAGGGATGTGGACACACTCCCGACTGTGCCTTCAGCTTGTTGCAATAAGTGATGGCACCCTGTCACGCAATAAAATCAGCAAGCTTGCTGATTGATTTTAGTATATAATGCAAACTGCTGTTTGCCTGACTTGCATGCAATAGTACAGATGTGGTGTTGTCTTTTATAAGTTCTGATTCACAGAACTTGCCCCTGTGTGCAATGAACCAAGAAAAGCTATCATGATTCTGAAGTGTGCAAGCGTCAAATCCTGCGCAAACATGTGCCAGCTCTGAGTCAGACTATGCGCCTGTCTGTACATGTCGTGATGCAGCTGATTGATTTAATAGATGGTATGTGCAAATACATGCATGCTGTCTGCATGTCTGCAACAGTCACATTGTTATACAATACTTGCAACATCCAATCTCCTCACTGTTACAGTAGTAAAACTTGTCAAGCCACAAGGAAAACTGACTGGCAGCATGCAAGGTAAGTGAGGTCAGTAGCTTCATGATGGCCTGCACCAAACATACGTGGCGATCAAACAGTACCAACACATGCCTGAGGCCGTGCAGGTTGAACGCATGCCAAATCTTTCAGCCATGTCCAAAACCAGGAATCTGACATTAGTTGGTTGTCTCTGCATCCAATGGCCCAGCCAGCAGGCAGCAAAGCACCCTGCGCAATTTGCCTTGCAGCGCTCAAGCCCGCTCTCACGTGAGCGATAGACATCGTAGCAGGCACCAGCATGCTCACATAGTTTGTCAAACGTCGTCACGCTGCCAAGAGGTCTGGTTGGCTGTCAAAGATCAGTAGCCATGGACCGTGCACGCACATTTTTGACTGGAGTCAAGTCTAACGGCAGCCTGCTTGGTCTTGCGCGAAGGTGTGCATGCTTACCCGTCAAGATCGTCAAGCCAGCTTTCCGTTATCTTTATCGCTATTTTTTTTCGTCTCTATATACTCTGTCATGCCGTCTCTTGTCAGGGAGTATCCTGTCTCAGCTGACGAGTACGAGCTGCTGGAGGAGGCTGGCCGTGGTGTCAGTGCGACGGTAAGACATCTCAGCATGCTGTGTGTGCTCAGTGGTCTAATGCTGTCTCCCTGGTTATACATACAACTTGTCACCATGCTCTTCTGCCAGGTCTGGAAAGCCAGATGTAAGGCTACAGGGGAGGACGTGGCTGTGAAGCTGCTTGATCTGGAAAATTTGAATTGTAGCCTGGTAGGGGGCGGGCTTGCCTGCTGCTAGATTGCAAGCTAAGGTCTGCTAAAGCTGAGAGCGCACTTTATTTCCATAGGAGGAGATTGTAAGGGAAGCACAGACAATGCGGCAACAGCATCACTCAAATGTGCTGCCGTTGCACTGTTCATTTGTCCACCAGCAGAACCTTTGGATGGTCATGCCATATGTGGCAGGTGGTTCTGTTTTGAACCTCATGAAGTTTGCTTACTCAGAGGTATGGCATGCACATCTGCTCCACAACTGCATACATCAACAGCATATAAATTGATAGAATGCACCAATGCATGGTTCAGGGTTTGGAGGAGCCTGTGATTGCTACTATTCTCAAAGAAGTACTGAAAGGACTAGATTATATGCACAGGCATGGAGGGATACATCGTGACGTCAAGGTATTCTGTCCTTGCCTCATGCCTGGCTCACTTGAAGCTATAAGATATGGCTATACAAGATTCACTTCATGGACAGCTACAACCCAAATCGCTGCCATCGAATTGCACCTTGTCCCTTGTACCACCCCAATTGCGTCAAACTAATGAAGTTATGGATTGTTGACAGGCAGGAAACATCTTGATAGACAAAGATGGCACCGTTCTGTTGGCTGATTTTGGTGTGGCGGCCACAATGGAGCGCGGTGGAACCTGGGGCAATCAGCAGATGTCACGCAACACTTTTGTCGGCACCCCTTGCTGGATGGCCCCTGAAGTCATGGAGCAGACAGAAGGGTATGCACCACAAAGCCTGATGTCACATTCTTTGCTGACTGCAGCAGCTTTGCACGCTATGTACTTCACAGAGCAGCAGCATGCCTTGCATGTATCCTTGGCGGCGCTCTGTGCATACCAATTGACATTGCAGCAATGTGCTTGACAGTGTACAACGCAGCGTCTTTAGTATACAGCCCGATAACAAAGCCCAGTCAGCTCTGGTGTCCTGGGTAGAATTAACGACTCTGTTGACATCAGTAACTGTTCCCAATTGGTTCATATGATCTAATGGTACGCTACAATCACAACAAGGATTTTGTGATTGTGTGATGTCCTCCTGTGGGGTGACTCCCACATATTTTCCGCGCCAGGATAACTTTCGGGACACGCTGAAGCACCCACAATTGGTCATAGGCCTTCATGCGGCACTGTTGTTGCCTATCAGGTACAACAGCCTGGCAGACATCTGGTCCTTTGGAATCACCATTCTGGAGCTAGCTCACGGGCATGCTCCCTTTGCCAAGCTGCCACCCATGAAGGTGCTGCTGATGACCATTCAAAACCCTCCCCCTACCCTAGAGTCAGACAGCGGCAAAAAGCATTTCTCCAAGGTATTCCATCTGTTGCAAGCACCTTACTGGGCTGTCTGCTTGCACTCTTGCATCTGATGAGCTCAGTGAAGCACACTGACAGCATCACTGCAGCTTCCCAAAGGGTGCTCAGTGCTGCATGTCGATTGTGTGTAAAGCGCACATTGCTAGGGCCAAGACAGCAGTGCTGCAGCATGTCAATTTATTTTTGATTTATTTATTTGGTTGCACTGCCTAGGCCATGAGAGACATTGTGGGCAAGTGCCTCGTCAAGGATGCCAGCAAGCGTCCCTCTGCAGCTCAGCTGCTGGAGCACAAGTTCTTTAAGGTAAGCTGGTGACAGCCTGCACAGCACGCTGATGCTGCAGTGCCTGGCTGCACTGCTCATCGTCTCTGCATGAGACTTTACCACGGCGTAGTTCGTGTCCAAGGTCAATCTGACCAGCCCTCACGTGCAATGTATTGTAAGGCTACAGTGACGTACGCAAAGCTACAGCACTGTTACCTTTTCACTTGCAATGTCTCTAATCAGCTTGTACAGATTCTGTGGATCAGCAACTCAACCCATACCTGAACAGCTACCAAATGGACATGACTGCCTGTACAAAATCTGCTTTTTCAGCAGCTCTTGACAGCAAGAGTTTCCTGGCCTGATGCACAATGTGTGACACAGACTGCTCACGAGCCCAGCTACTTGGTGAAGCACCTGCTGGGCAACCTGCCACCGGTGGTGGACCGTGTCAAGCTCATGCGCAAGGGCCAAGCTCCCAATGGCTCTCAAGAAGACAACTTTGCTAAAATGGCTCAGTCTCAGGTCTGTGACAGATCCTACGTTCATATGCAACATAACCTGCTATGTCTGCAGCACAGCCCAATGCCTTTCAGCATCACATGCATGCTTGTGTCTGTCAGCGCAGTGAAAGGCCATGTCTCTTCATCTTTGGCTGTGCTCGTGTCTGGCTGGAACTGTGGCTGTCCCAACGGCGTTGGTTTGCCTTGGGTGCCTTTTGGTGCTGAAATCGTGCTTGCATGCAGGAAGCATACATTCGTGGTGTGAGTGGCTGGAACTTTGATGTGGCAGCTCTGAAGCGCAATGCCAATGAAGAGGGCCCAGGCCTAGAGCGCTTGAGCACCATAGCTGAAACACCAGGTCCGCCCAGTCACACCACTCCCTCACCATTCTATGCAGTGCTTCGCCACGCCTATGCTGTCATATGACCACAGGTGCTTCTTAGCTGTAGCATGTGCCTGATGCCACAAAGCCATCAAAAATTGGACTGGCGACGCTGAATGCTGTCCTGCCTTGACCACGTTGCAGCATGCAGCATATTACCTTCATCCACACAATATGGAGAGCATCCTGAAGGCGCAGGATGACTGCATGTTTCTGCCAAGCAAGTTGAGTCATCAACAGAACAGAAAGGTAAAAACGGACAGTGCCGTCAGGCTATAACGAGACAGCTTGGGGTACATTCAAGCTTCCATATGGTACAGCTTTATCAGCTTCAGCAGCAATCACTGCTCATCTTTCTCCTGATCATCTGAATTTATGATGCAGTCACGGGCACGAGTAGCGCTCAGGGTGCGGGCTCCAGCCCCTTCAACGACATGGCTGCACAGAACGGCTTCCAAGGAGGCTTCCAGCAGAGCCAACAAGGCTCCAATCTGCAGTCCCAACCCTCCCTAGTCTCTCAGACCTCTGCCTCAGCAGCCTTCCAGCAGTCAACCGGGCAGCCACCCTTCCTTGTGCAGTATGGCACAGGCAGCCAAGGTCAGTGCCCCTTAATCTGTCCTAGCCGTCCGCCTTAAATTGTTGGAGCAGCATTGTGGGATCTTGCTTTGCCATGGACAGACAAAGTTACCAGTTTGACCAACACCAAAGAAGGGTTGTAACAGACTGCTGTGCAGATGCACAGTGCTGCGTCTTGCAAAGGTTCATGCACACCTCAGCATGACACAGCTTTGACTCTCTCTCCGTGTGTCCGCCCTCGCATCAAAAGGGGGGGGGGTGGTTGGGTGGGTAGTGACGAAACATTCCCATTTGATTCTGCCTGCGCTGCTTGAATTTGCGCAGTGAAAGGCTGGCAGCTGCTGCTGCTGTCTTGACCCTCCTTGGTGGCCCGTGAGCATGGACCTTGGACTGCCACATCTGGCGCTGCACACTAGCTTGCATGCTGAACACGGCATTGGGCACCTGCAGAGTCAGGCCCACTGTCTCCTCAAGCCTCAGCACGGCCCCCTCTGGCTCGAGACAGCTCACAGTTGCCACGGGTGTCCAGCAGCGAAAGATTGCAGTCCAGCACTCCTGGCAAAGACAAGGCCAAGGCGCAGCCTGTGCAGCTCAAGCCAGGCCACAAGGTACTGCTTCACAAGGCTTGACTTCTGCTCCTTGAAGGAGTCCAGCATGACACAGCTGTGTAAAGCGATGGTGTCTTACATTGTCACATACTCAAATCAAAGCCAAGCAACACTGCTGCTTTGCGCTTTCTGTTGCAATATGCACTGATGCTCGATGTGTCAACCATCATGGCTTTACTGGTGTCATGGCTTTACTGGTGTCATCAATGCTATCAAACGGTTCAAACATCGTGTCTGCATCATCTGGCAAATATCCCAGAACCTGTGTCTGCTGTCTGTGCTGGCATGTGGCGTGTCACAAGGTCTCGGCTCCGTGAACCTTCTCAAATAACCTGTGTCTGCCGCTTGACACTTCCTCCACGTTGGTGTGTCAGCATCATGTTTGTGCCAAACGGTGGCAACTGTCAATGAGCTTTGACCAATATGTGGTTTTTGTACAGAAGCAAGGACGCTTTGAAGTGTATGAGGGTGATGCTCAGCCCCCAATGTCACCGCCTGTGGGTCAGGGCCAACAGTTCATGGACCAGAACCTGGGATCAAAGCCAACAACTCCCGATCACGGAGTGTGAGTCTCTATCAACATGTTATCTTGCTTCCGCAAGTGCTGTTCAGCACAAAGCTGCGTGTCACCTTCTGCAGCGCCCGGTAACAGGCTGTCTTGCCACCCATTGTTGGCCCCACAAGCATAAGGCCGTGCCGAACAAGTTTGATCTCATACAGCTGGATGCACTTGGCAAAAAAGCTGTCCACTGCTTGCAGGCATGCTGTTCAAGCACACCTGCGGATGACATGAAGCTATTTTTGAGCTGTGATGCCATGTATCTGGTCTACCAGATTGTCAACTCACATGAGTATCATCGTATGAGCATGACCTGCTCCTGTATCGTATCTGGTCGTCCACATCCTCCCTAAGCTCATATCTCCAGTAACAGACCAAATCAACAGTCAACATCACAAGGGAAGATGGGTACACTGGAAGCACTGTCCCTTCAATGTGCTGTACAGGAGTCGCTTCAGTCAGCATGCTCCCTTTGAGGTGGAGGTGGGCAACCAGCCCTACTTGGGCAGAAGCTCCTTCACAGAGGGGCCTGACTCAAGCCGAATGTCGGATCCTGGCACTGCCAAGGCTGCTGAGGGGGCAGAGAAGGGCAAGCGCAAGGGGCGCTTCCAGATAGTGGAGGAGGATGCTGCTGACCCGGGCAAGAGGGGTGTTGGCAGGTCCACCTCTGTTGCCAGCATGGACAGCCATCGCTCCACCCAGGTAAGCCTATCCTTGCAGCTTTGCTTGCATGTCACGACACGTATTGCTGGGGTCTTCTCACTTTTGCACATCTTGCTCGATTGCAATGCTGAGGGGCTTTTCAATTTGCCACCTCACAAAGGTTTTAGCGTCCAGTGCAAGAAGTAGGCAGGAGGACCCCGCCAGAATGCATCCCATATCTGTAACCCTGCTTTGGTTTGTCTGCTCCTTCTCGACGTGTGCTTGAGGCTGGCAGAGCGGCACTTGACACTGCCTTGTTACGTCTTCCATGACATCTGTCCGTACATACACCATGCCAGACACAGATCTCAGTATGTTTGTGACATTCATGTTGCAAGACAGGCCACCATAACGCATGCTGACATGCGTTTTGGTCCGACTTTGCTGGCTGGGGTGCAGGGAGCTCAGACGGCTCTGCTGGGACCACTGAAAGAGGTGCTGGAAAGCATGACGGGCGGGTATGAGGTGATGAAGGAGGTAGTGGCGGCTCTGCAGGACACCGAGAGGGGCAAAACCGCCAGCATGACTGTGCTGCTCCAGGAGCTGCAAGAACGCCAAGCCAGCAAGCCCTCCCGAGAAGAGCAAGAACACCTGCGCTTGGAGGTCAGGCATCGCTCATGCTGTCAATCCATTCGCTTCAGTGGGTTGCATATTGCACACATGCACCGCTGCATTGGCTTGCTTCCAAGGGGCGCTGCTGGCGGCTGTCAATCTATGTGGCGGAACTGCTGGCTCCCATTGGCTGGAGCAGAACAATATCCAAAATCACAGCAGAATCAAAGAACCAGTTCTTGTTGAATGTGCAGTACTTTTATGAAAGCCATGCCACAGTACATTCGTTTTGGTATAGGCTGTATCATAAATGTGTGGTGTGATTGCTTACAGGCAGTACATTTGAGGGAGGAGAATGTGAGATTGAGAGACAGAGTGCATTTGTTAGAGGAAGAACTAAGGAGAACCACAGCCGACAGGGGACCAGCTGGATGATTTGCCATTGACCAAGCCATGTATATTAGTAGCTATCCATACAAGTACACAGTCCTTTGTTCAGTTTGGATCGATCCGGAGGCACAGCAGCTGTCTGATCCACTGCTGTGCTGAACTCTGAATTTGCAAGTTGAGTACTGTCCAGTCAGTCTAATTACCAAAGGCTCACCTCAACCACAGCTAGACATGCGTAGAAACTGCTGAGAGGTCACGCTAGGCAGCGTAACACAAGCAGTGTAATTGACAGGTCCAGAATAAGGCGCCTGTTGGTTTGCATTTTGTTCACAATGTGCCTGATCATTTTCATTAGATCAGAGTGCGATACTTCTGATGTGTACTGGGTGATTGCCACATCTGTCATGCTTCTCAGGGTTGTGGCCAGACGTCCTGGCATTACATGTCCTTACATGCGATGTGCACGACATCATGATCGATCACTACCACAGCCACTATGCTGACAAAGGCATCGACAATGGTGGAGGCTGTTCAATTTGATGCTATAGGGGGCGTCATAGGCCCCTTACTGGGGAATTGGGGCGCGATATTCATGACTTAAGCTGGGCAAATTCAGCCCTCATGCATTATGGCTGCAGCTGCACCGTGAGCATAAGACCACTTCGAAGCTTACATATTCAATAAAATGATCAGATTGAAAAGTAGCATGCTACAGTAAAACGCCTATATTTCTGCAATCACGACACACATCCCTGTGCATCCAGCACTGAGAGTACAGAGGATCACCACCTGACTACTGTTGTTTCAGCATTTGCAGTGCAGCCGGGAAATTGGATGGTCACTGCACTGTTCCCCTGTGTGTGTCTACAATAAAAACTAAACAGCTTCATACATGGCCATGACCAAGCAGAAACACCAGCAGGGGTGTCCAAAACATATGTGCATTGACTTCCTGTGACTTGTCGGACATTCAAAGCCCTGTGTCTGTTTTCAAACCCCTCCCAATCTTCAGATGCAATGCCTTGCAATTGTCCCTGATGGGTCAATGTCAGTGGGCAGCCTGAAATGTACAACACACACAGTAAAGGCATACAGTCTGTTAAAAGCACTTTCAATGTTTCAACATTCAGGCAGCTCATGGTGATGCTGAGACGCTCCAACAGAGGCCACTTTCCCATTATCAAAGCCTCGGCACCCTCCTTGCTCACGTCATTGAGGCTCAAATCCAACACTTTCAGCAATGGCCAACATCCTTCTTTCAGCTCAACAACAGCTTCTGTTTTGAGATTATTGTTAAGTAGGCACAGATGCTGAAGCACAGGCAACTCTGCCAAGGTAAGTATCCTGACATCTCTGAGTTTGAACTGATTGTGAGCCAATGACAGATACTGCAGCAACCTCCACTCTGTGTGAAAAGGTACAGCAAAGGCCCTCATTGGTCCGCAGCCATTCAGGTGCAGAGTATTCAGGTGGCTCCAACATGCTCGGAGCCTGGCAAACTCATAACAGTCAGCCAATGCTCCCCCATTGAAACTCAGGTCCACGCTCTCAACCAGAGACCAGATGGACGCAACCAAATGCCGGATTCCATCTGGGCATATGTAATTTGATCTCAAGCGTAAGCACTTGAGCTGAGGCCAATTCCCTCTGGCCAGCTGTGAGACGCCAACTGATCTGAGCATAGTGTTGGACAGGTCTAGGTGATGCAGGCATGGCCATTCACCAGAACTCAAGCTGAACAATAAAGCTGGCTCAAGCTGAGTGCCAGACAGGTTCAGGACCTTCATATGTGTGAAGCCTGCATTGCACAGGTGCGCAATGCCTTGTGCCTCGTGCGCCAGCGTATTGGAAGCCAAGCTGATGCAGCTGAGCTGTGGCCACTTGCTGTGCTGCAAGCACTTCAGCGCTGCTGCGGTGAAGTTATTGCGGCTGAGATGCAGTGTGTGCAGCAAAGGCCATGATGCAGTGACTAGCTTTGCCATAGACGCTGTGTAGAGCCCTGTGTCGCTGAGATCAACGCTGGAGAGCTTGCTCCAGTTTGCTCTGACTAGCTCTGCAATGGCGTGTTTGCCCAGGAGATTCCTGCTGAGATCAAGCTTTTCCAAAAATGGCCAAGACGCTTGTCTCAACTGGGACACAAAGTCGACGCTGAGGCTTGCTGTATATGGGTGGCGCACTTGTACTGCCGCTTGGGTCTGCCACCACTCTGAGGGCAAGCTCTCACTGCTCTGACAGGACATGTAGCCACGACAAAAGCAAAGCTTCAGACTTCTCAGGTGACTCCAGTTGCCTTGCACCAGAAGCCTTGCAGTTTCCAATAGCTGTTCTTGACTTGGCTCTGAGACGTCCAGGACGGTGAGATTTGTGACGTGACTATGGACCAGACGGCGCAAGGTAGTGCTGCTGGATGACAAAGCTTTAAGACACTCTGGACGGGCGAAGTCTAGCAAAGTTGGGACCTGATACAACAGTTCCTCGAGCTGCATTGAGGCTGTCAGGATCGACTGTGAAGCAAGCACGACGGATAGCCTGACGGATAGCTTGCAAGGAGCGCCTACAACAGAGCGCAAATGTCCATTGACGAATGGTGTCGCATAGACCAGGCTGTATCACTCAACTGTTGCACTGCTTTCCGTACCTGTTTACAGAGCAGCGCTCTCAAAGCCAGCAGATGCACGCGCCACTGAGCGATAACTTTCGTAAACAAGCCGACTTTGTTGGTCACAAGCTTATGCAACGACGGGTTGCTCCATGAGTTCCAGGCTGAGTTGATGACTGAGTTCCAGGCCTGGCACGCACGGCGTGAATTGATCACGGAAATCGAAAGCGCCGCCGAGTACTAAGTTGGGCAGAGCTCCAAGCTAGTTCCTTTCACTTGCGCTGTTCCGGCGTTGCAGGAGCAGTAACATGGTGAGTATTCACACGCTTATTGCCACGTTTAGCTGAGTCGGCTGCCACTGCGCGCGCTCTGCAGCACTCGCAAGCTATGTGATGGTGTTGCTGGTGTTGCACAGTCTGTCAGAAGAACCAAAACTTCCAAAGCAGCTCAAGGCTTTCAACGGTGTTGTAGGCTCCGAAGGGAAGACGAGTGGCAGCTGCCCCTGTGGGCGTCAGGAAGAGCAAGGCAGATGCCAAGCCTCAAAACCCTCTGTATGAGAAGAGGAGCAAGAACTTTGGTGAGTCTTTGCCTGCCAGCCTACCAGACTACGTCACCTTTTACTCACTTGAAGCGTTGCTGCTGACAGCAAATAGTAAAGCATTGCTGAAGCATAAGCAAGCACTGGCAGATTCACACTGTAAAGCACTATTGTCAGCAACAACTTGCCACTGCTACAGGCATTGGTGGAGCTCCTCCCCCAAAGAAGGATCTGCACAGGCTGGTCAAGTGGCCCAGATATGTGCGCATTCAGAGGCAGAGGCGTGTCCTTGGCCAGCGTTTGAAGGTTCCCCCTGCGCTCACCAGATTCACCAAGACTCTAGATAAGAGCACAGCAGCGACTCTGTTCAAGCTGTTGTTGAAGTACCGCCCAGAGGCCAGAAAGGAGAAGAAGGAGCGCTTGCTGAAGGAGGCTGAAGGCCGTGAGGCTGGCCAGAAAGTGCGCAATTTCACAACCTGACATCCCCAAACATTGATGTCAAGCTTGGCACAGCTTGCTTGTTAGACAGACTAAGCTGAAGCATGCAAACACCCAGCATTCGCATCTGGGTGCAAACTGTGCAAATAGGGCAAATGCACCCTGCATTCTATCAGTCCCAAAGGCTGCATACTTCAGCTGTTGCTCATCACTGGCTGTGCAATACCTCATGCCTTTGCTGGTTCTCACTTGAATATAATTGATGCCATGTATTTTCATTGCTGCAGACAGACAAGAAGAAGCCTGTTGTGGTCAAGTATGGCATCAACCACATCACCACTCTAGTGGAGCAGCAAACAGCGTCCCTGGTGGTGATAGCTCACGATGTGGACCCAATTGAGCTTGTAGTGTGGCTGCCTGCTCTGTGCAGACGCATGGATGTACCTTACGTCATTGTCAAGGTCCGCATGTACATCAGCCTAATTGCATGTCTGCAACATTGCTAATTACATCGTGCCGAAGTTACCTCCCTTTGCTGGTGGATACTTTCCATTGTGGCATGCAATATGAAGCTGAGCAGCAAGGATGAACTGATTTATCCGCGCTTCTGAATTTCTTTGAAGATAACGATAAATTACAAGGTTGAATTTCTTCAACTGAGCTGCCTCAGCGTCACCGATCACCAACACTCAGCATATCTGGTCACTTACATGTGCACAATAAGTTTGTTTAGCCACATCCAAGCAGCCACATCATTCTGTCTTTGCCTACTGTGGGAGGCACCGCAGGTAGCGTCATCCATGGTGCATTACAGCACATCCAAATTTTGCCTGTATCCAAGTGAGATGTTTGCTTTAAATATTGTGTGATGTGCAGGGCAAGGCCAGGTTGGGCACGATTGTACACAAGAAGACTGCCACTGCCCTTGCATTGACTGGTGTGAAGGGTGAGGACAACAGGGAGTTTGCCAAGCTAGTAGAGAGCGCAAAGCAGAGTTTCAATGACGGACCAAGGATGAACTGGTCTGGGGGGATCATGGGACCCAAATCTCAGGCCAAGGCCAAGAAGAGGGAAAAGGAGCACAGCCGGGAACTAGCACAGCGTGCTTAGAATGCACTTTCAAACGGCCCTTCAGTTGTCAGCAGTGTGGTGCTTTGTGCATTGATGCATCGGAGCTATACAGTTGGACCTTGATCTGTGACTGGCTCGCATCTGTAAGCTCTGCTATCAATAGCTGATATGTTGAGCAAAAGGCTTCCAAGGTCAAAGGTTATTGATGTTGGCCCCAGATGGTGTCATGCATACTGCATGTATGTATGTGCATGCTGCAGGCAAGACACACAGCAATCCTTGCAAAAGTCAGATCATGGGTAATCAGTGCAGGTTGAGGCAAGCTTTACATATAGCTACTTCTTCTTCTTTCCCTTTGCTTTACCCTCGTCCTTACCACCTTTCTTGCCTTTTCCAGCTGCAGCGGGCTCATCAGTCTGCACAAAGGCATAAACAGAGGGTTTTCCAGCGTGTTTGTCATCAGAAGCATGGTTGTTACAGCATGCATCACAAGCGTGATCATGATGGATTAGCGGCTTACAAGAATTCTGCTGCAATGATAGGTAGCATATGCAAAGTCTGCTGCAAGCCATCCCTTTTGCATCATGAAGACACAGGCGGCAAGTCAGCAGAATACTGGCATTGCTGATAGCAACAGCAGTATGTGCAGGTCTGCGCAAGGTCTTGCCTGTAGCAATGCTGCGCGGGCGGGTGTCTTTGCTGTCCAGCCTCGCAGAGCTTCCAGCAAATCTTTGCTTGTCGGCTCTGCTCTGCACAGCCACTGCAGTGCCTCTGCCATGCTCAATTTGGTTGCTGGCATCCTGACAAGCCGTCGTGGTGTGATCATGCTGCGCACCACCTGCAGAACACGGCATGTCTGTCAAAGGAATGTTGCATACATTCACTTCAATCTGTTTTTGCATGATGCTCAAGTTACAGCGTAGACGGTAAGGGATCTACAGGCAATAGCATTATGAGCCCTGCAAGTACATGATAAGAAAATGAGAGCAAATACAAGATATTGCGGGCTGTGTGTCCATGGTCACAATGCCATTTGCGTACCTGATCTATGGTCCCAGAGCTGTACCCATCTGAAATGTGCGCAAGGGTAGAGATGTCAAACTTGGCATCAACCTCTCCTCCATGCCGTTGTATCATTCCTGGCCATATGGCCTGCACCATCAAGTCAGATCTGCTGGGGCCTTAGAGTCACCTTGGGGTTATCCCGTGGTGTACATGAAAGCGCATGAAAAAAATACTACAGCACTCGAGGTTCCCGGGCGATCACTCAGCCGAGCACTAGTTGAGCCCAATCCAGTTTGACTTCCCTGATCGGACGAGAAGGGGTACTTTCTGGATGGTATGGCCGCAGCATGGAATCAACGCAAACTTAGCAAAGTATGTATGCTAGAGCTCATTATGATAGTTTTAAGCACTAAATATAGCACTTTTGTAAGTACTAGTTGTTGCTAGTCAGACAACTAGGTTCATAGCAACACTGGTAGACACAGATAAGCAGCATGATTAAGCACAATAGCGACAAACACGAAGGCAGGAACAAGACACGAAACAATGCTCACCAGGTGAGAGGCATAATCTGGCAGGGGCAGGTTGATGTGCTTGTCAAAGAAGCTCATGAAGGCTTTCTCATCCTTCTTGACACACATCTGGGGGACAGCACTGCAGCCAATGAGCAGCACTTGCTCCTCCGGGCCCAGCCCCTTCATCTCCTTCACCATCTCCTTCTTGATCCTGTTGAAGGCCTCTGTGCCTCCAAACTCCTTGGATCGCTTCTTGTCCGACACAAAAACCTGAAATGTGCCTCTCATGTCATGCATTGTTGACGGAGCAATATGATGAAGGTTAGGCAGCTTGCACGGCAGTCTGAGGCATTATGCCAGCTATGATAACCATAACATTCACATGGTCACATAGGAGTGCTTCTTGTCTGACACATACCTGTTATGTATGATTGGTGTCATGCATGGTGAATGCAGTTGAACATAGTAATGCAGTGATCATGCCAATGCTTGATGATATAAAAGTTGCTGTTCCATGGGCAGCCTTGATTGAAAGTGCTGTGCCAATCATTGAAGAGTTTCTGAGATTGCCCAGGCACAACAGCTGACAGATGCACGCATGTCATTAGTTCACCCGCAGACAGATGGCACAAGCTAAACAATGGTATTGGAGTATACCATTACCTTTTCTATCTCATCGATGTAGATGACAGAGGGGGCCATCACCTTGGCCACCTTGAACACCTGCATGCATACCTCCCAGGAGCTAAATTACCACAGAGCAGCAAAAGTGGCCTAGTCAGCACAGCAAGAGAGACAGGCTTGAGAGAGGAAAGCAATGGAGGGTGGGAGGGTGGGGGCCGTCCCTGGAGCAGAGGACAGTCAACATGAACCTGAAGTCCATCAGCCTCCATGCAAGACACAGCACACCAGCAAAAGGGCAGAGCCCATGCATGTCATGGTTCACATGATAAATCTGAGCAGTAAAGCAAGATTATGCATGCTGGGCATTGTTTGGACAGAAGGGCGAAGAGTGAAATGAGGAGATATGCATACCATGTGGATCATGAGAGCTACGGCTTTGCCGGGGTACTTGGCATCTGTGTTGCGTGGGCTCAGGTCAAAGAAATTGGCCCCGGCAGCGTGAGCAACAGCCTGGCATAGGCTGGTCTTGCCAGTGTTGGGCGCACCATACAGCAGCACCGACCTTATCAAGGGTGCTCTGCATGCCCACAAGCTCAGTCAGCAATAGATGCAACACACATGTGTTTGCAGGACAGAAGCTAGGTTCAGGCAGGCCATCTGATCAGGCCAAGGCATGTGCATGCTGTAAGCTTGGCAGTTACTGACAGGACAGATGTGTCTCACACAAACACAGGAAGTCAGTCAACAAGAGGTTTGCATCCATGGGCCCTCTGCAAAGTCTGTACTTGGGGCACCCACAGGAGCCACTCTGAGATGTGTCAACTACCATGACTAAAGCAAGCAAGGAGTGCACTCTAAGCCGCAAATGTCACAGTAGCTGGTCACATCTGCTGATTTCTGATTGCAAGGCTCACTTAAGGTGGCAGTAACGCGAGGCCAGGGGGTATATGCAGTACTGGGTGAGCACTTGGCGCATCTGGGCACAGGAGGGGTCAGGGATGAGCCCCTGGGCCTGCAGCACTGACCCCAGCAAGTTGACAGTACCGAGGTAGTCCTGCAGGGCCCGGGCTGGGCAAGGCCTGATGATGCCGTTGCTCACCAGCTCTGCATACAATGACTCCAGGCTGCGATCTGCCTGCACATGCCCAGTCAAGCTTGTATCAGCTTTGCGTGATGCGCGTGTGACACGATTTGGCTTGAGGGCATGTGTGCTGTTGCAAACTACAATGCGGGGCAGATGATAGCTTGGCAGACTTGCTGGACAAGGCAAGTTGTCATGCTGAGAGGTGCACAATTGCTCTTGGAGGTCTGCATGTGTATGTTATAGTTCTCAATACGCTGCTTGGCAGAATCTGCTGGTCCCAAATGATGGGGAGGTGCAGCTCAGCTTGTCAGTTGCAATACTTCAAGATAGCTCATGAAGCAGTTTGTGACAACAGAGACATGTTGTGAGTGTAGTGACTCATGATAGAGCGCAAATCAAGGAATGCAAACAGGCATAAGTGGTTACTGTGGGGTCCTTCTTCTTTTTCCCTTTGCCCTTGGCTTCTTTCCCTTTCTTGGCCTTCTTGCCTTTCTTGCCCTTCTTGGCTTTGCCCTTCTTGCCAGACTTGGCTGCCCTCTCAGCCTCCACCATGTCCTATACTTTGCACAATAATGCTCAATTGCATGCACTCCCAATCTCCACCATGTCCTATATCATGCACAAGAGAGCATAACTGCATGCACACCCCATGTATCCCTGTTGCGGTATCCCCTTTGATACATCCCAACACAGCTCAGCACAGAAGCATGATGGCCTGCTGTGTTTCCAGCTCAAGGCAATCTGCTGCTTGT
>JAABUO010001196.1_pt1 | contig 35843 bp, 39 predicted proteins | sample 5559291 | NCBI WGS metagenome assembly JAABUO01 (sample SAMN10711878, study PRJNA513372) | rock metagenome | isolation source: Antarctica rocks | place: Antarctica: Victoria Land, Finger Mt sud
AAGAACCTGAATGAATGGAAGACGACGAAAATAGTTGTAGGGTGATGGGAAAAGAGAGAGGAAGAAGAAAGGTACTTTTTCCTATGAATTTTAGTTTTCTTTTATTATATAGAGATGTTTTTCGTAGATTATGGTATTGAACGGTCACGTGATGTGAAATAGAATGTCATCCTACAATACCAATTCGTATGCATCCTCAAGCGCGTCTGATCCCTTGCAATTTTATGACGGCGGAAGCTCGATGTATGGACCGCGTGCTGGCCACAGCGGTGCAACTGGCTCGAATGAAAACTATCAGAATTCTTCACTTGGCTACTCTGAAAATTCGATACAAGGAAGTGGCTGGATAAGTGCATTTAGTACTAGTGGATATGAAGGAGAGGACCCTTTGCTCGAGGAACTGGGCGTCAACTTCTCACACATCAAGGAAAAAACGCTGATTGTGCTGAATCCGATATCTCGTAGGACAGCAGTCGGTGGTATTGATCAGCATGTCATGGATGATTCAGACTTGGGGGGCCCGATACTCTTCTGTTTATTATTTGGAACCTTCTTGCTGCTGGCTGGCAAAATTCATTTTGGATATGTGTACGGCGTTGCTTTCATTGGATCCGTTTCAATACATTTCATATTTAGTATGATGGCAACCGTCTCCACAACATTTAGCAAATCAGCGTCAGTGCTGGGTTACTGTCTGCTGCCTTTGGTGCTAACATCTGCTTTGAGTGTAGCCATGTCAATGGATGGATTGATCGGATACATAATCAGCGCTGTAGCGGTCTGCTGGTGCACTCTGGCGTCCTCTGGGATGTTTGTGTCAGTTTTGCAAATGACGGATATGCGTCTGCTTGTTGCATATCCATTAGCTCTATTCTACTCAGTCTTTGCACTAATGACTATATTCGCTGAGCGCCAAAAGCCGTGAAGAGACTGATTAAAAAGGACAGAAATGGCAGCTCAGAAGACAAAGAGAAAAAACGGCATTTCGCGTTAAAGCATTGCGTAGCTTAAGTTAAAGCCACGAATGGAGTCCACTAAATGGAAGGACTTTTGCAAACGAGCTCCGCAGGATCAGCACGTACTTTGACTCTGTTGCTCTATAGTTCATGTACATACGTTTCAGGCGCTCTATGGAATCAATTAGATAACTGTCAAATACGCTTTCATTCATTAAAAGTTACTCCAGTTGATTTTGCGTATCTTCCCCACTCCCCTTTTGGGTAGGATCATCGTGGACGTTCCCTCCTGCTGGTCCTCACCCCCCAACTCCACAATCACATAAGGACGAATACTGATGGACTCCGCAGCTGATTTGGAGTCGCTCAATGGCTTACAGTCTCCGCCAGCATCAACGAAGGCGACTTTTGCCCAGCGTATCCTACGTCGATTCAAACAAATTTCACTACCTTCAATGCCTAGAAACATCCGTCAGGCATCCATTTCTACGAAGCGACAGAAGCGAATTAACTCATTCATTGAAGATGGCAAAATGGCGCGTGAACTAGCGCAAGGACAACATCGCACTTTCGAGGAATCTGCAACCCCACTTACACCAGAACGAAACCGACGGCCGTCTTCAGCATCTATCACACAGTTGGTTTCCATGCGAGAACGGAGAGAGAGGCGAAAAAACGAGTACAAGGCTCCACCGGCATCAAAAGTTCGACGGAAGAGTACAGCTGGGGAAGAATATCGACATATTAAGCAAGAACTATCGAATGCAGAGCAAAGAACACGCAGAGAAAGGCTGGTTAAAGAAAGACGACTTTCCTTCTGAATGATTAGCAGACAAGCTGGTTGTTGTAGCGGAATATATCTGAGGTGAGTGATAATGTGTGTTGTGCGTTGTGCGGAAGCGCCGGCCAAATTTCGCTCATCCGCAGCGTTTTCGAACGTTGCGAGGTTTGATTAAGCCTGGTTCCTCCTGTAAACTCGTAACGATAATTCAACGTCTATGCCGAAGAGACTCTCGAAACGAAAGCTTTTTGCTAATCTTGCGCTTGCAGTAACAGGATTACGGGACCATCATGGGAGCGTACGCCGACTTGTATGGATGTTTCATCGGAAAGAGGACCGTCGTTCCCGACGAAAAAGCCTCTTGGCAGACCTTCGTACTTCGCCGTCTATGAGCAGCATGAATAGTGATACTACAGATGGGAGTGAAATCAACTTTATGCTACGCGAATACAGCATGAATGGAAGACAAGAGAATCTTGAGAAGATATTGGAAGAGGACGAGAGCAGTCCCGTGTTCGAAACATGCAAAGAAGCAAGTATGGCACGTGTGATTGTGGTGGAAGATTCAATCAATCACGATTGGATTGATAGTGTAGTGAATGCCATGATGCTTGCTGCAAGCAAGTATTAGCGCGGCATTTTTGTGTTGCACCATAGTTGGTTTTTCGAGCGTTTACCGCAAATCGCGTTCACGTGTTCCTCGTTGACTATCATGAGATGGAGCAAACCACGGTATCGAAGCTTGAATCTCTCCACCACGAATTAATAACGCTTCGCACCTGCATCCCCGATGTGTTATCAACGATTGTCAGTCCAGACCTGTACGACAAATCATCTGGAATTGTGGCCTCCTTCGAGCGGATAGCAACTGAAGCGCAAAAAAAGGTCGCCAACTTCCGTGCTAATGTGGACCACATGGAAGACTTTCTAAGATCACGCGAGTCAGAAGCGCACGCACCCATCAACGGGACCAAGCCGCGGGGCCTGTCGAATGCAATCAAACAAGAATCTATCGCAGCTGTGCATGACAGTCAGAATGAGACAGACGCACAGATCCCTGCTCTAGACAGTCCGAATGCAAACGGTGGAGTGCATGTGAAGGAGGAAGCCTCGCAAACGCTTGTGGAATTGCCGAAAATCGGACTAAGCTTTACAATTAGAGATGACAACAAAAGCGTAGTGTGCGAGGGCAAATCGACAATGTCGGCAAATCTGACGCGGAGGCTCTCTAGTTATGCCAGCGATCACTCTAGAGAAGATGTTGTGGCCATGATTGCTGCCTATCGAGATATCTTCTCGCATCCGTGCAGGAATTGTGGCTCCATCCTCTCTTCTACGCTCGAGTTCCCCTATATAAGGCAGCAGGAGGGCCCTCGATGGGTCGCTCTGCACTCCCTCTGTACATAAAGACGCCTCCTATACGCAGTCACGCGACCGTCATTGCTTGTGCAACCATCAATTTCCCAATGCGGTAATCATCCCCCACTTTTATCCCATTCCGAGGCAAATTTGACCTAGTGGGGAAGGGATGTGCATGCATGCCGCCGTCACTCTTATCACATGACCCCGGCCAGCTTGCGTCCGCCGGAATAAGGCTTCAGAGGTTCCCCGCTCCGATCCTACAACGATTCTCAGCAACAAAGGAAAAGAGGATGATCGCCAGCTTCCTCACATTGGCAGCCTGTGCTGCTGCCATCTGGCCAGCGCCCTCACGCTTCACAAATGGATCCAATGTGGTTATCATGTCGCCCAGCGTCAGGCTGGTTTTCCAGGCATCCAACAGCTCAGGTGCTGCTATGAACACGACAGGCATTAACTCGACCATGACTGGCTCTGTCGCAAAAACGAATATGTCCATGTACTCCAACTCGTCAACCAGTGGATTTGGCAACTTCAGCACCGGTACAGCGTCCAACATGACAAACGCCACTTGCAGCTATGGAAGCATCATGTGCAATGCTTCGGACCCAACTCTTTTTAGTCTCTGCGCCATGGAAGGAGCCATGACAGCGCCATTGCCTGTACCAGCAGGGTACATCTGCGAGAGCTCGTCCACTGGCGGCGAATTTGTCTCGGCAAGCACAGCATCTGTATCTGCTCCGACTGGTCCATACGATGCCAATGCGAAAGTAGTCCGAGCCCTACAGCGCGCCCGAGATCAGATGTTCTCGGATGATTATATACCATGGCAGCTCCACCCTTTCGGCACGAACTTTGAGCCTTCCATGCAAGCCATCTCGAATGCTACCAACATCACGACGATCATGGTTGTGCAGACGGCAGGTGATCCGGCTAGAGCACCGCTTGTCAACGAGGTCGATGAGTCGTATACATTGTCCATGAGCATGAACGGAACAATAATGATTACAGCACAGTCGAGCTTTGGTTGTCTGAATGGCCTGCAAACTTTGACTCAGCTATTCTACCAGCACTCTGCGGGGCCTGTGTATTCACCAATCGCCCCAGTAATGGTCAGCGACACGCCAAAGTTTGGGCACCGCGGTCTGAATCTCGACGTGGCTCGTCATTGGTTTCCAAAGCAGGACGTCATTCGCACCATTGATGGCCTTTCGTACAACAAAATGAATAGATTGCATTTGCATGCAACAGACAGTCAGTCTTGGCCACTGTTTATTCCCGCAATCCCAGAGCTTGCGGAAAAAGGAGCCTATGCTCCAGGCTTGTTCTACACGCCCGAAGATCTTGACCAGATGCTATCCTACGCCGAAGACAGAGGAATTCAGCTCATCATTGAGACTGATATGCCTGGACATACCAATTCTATCGCGTACTCCCATCCCGAGCTTATCGTCGGTAGCGATGAAGGAGATTGGCAAACCTATGCTGCAGAACCTCCAAGTGGCCAGCTAAAACTCAACGACTCCCGAGTGCAACCTTTCCTACGCACCCTCCTCGATGACCTTCTTCCCCGAGTAGGGGGATACTCCCAGTACTACCACACTGGCGGTGATGAATTCAACCAGAACGTTTATCTGCTTGAAGCTGATCTCATGAGCAATAAAACCAGTGTCATTCAGCCGCTAGACGCTAAGATTGTAGAAGGACTGCATGCGCAACTCGCTGAATACAACATGACCCCGATTGTCTGGCAGGACCAGCTGCTGACTTGGAATGTCAGTCTTTCGAAGAACACCCTTGTACAAGCTTGGATCACGCAATCTGCTGTAAAAGAGGTGATTCAACGTGGCTACCGAGTAATTGCTGGTGTGACCAATCACTGGTATCTCGATTGTGGAGCCGGGCAATGGATTACTTCCATTCCCCAGCATGAGCGGGAATTCTATCCATTCCTCGACTACTGTGACCCAGTCAAAAATTGGCGATATATGTATTCCTATGACCCAATTTCAAATTTGACTGCAGAGGAAGCTAAAATGGTGGTTGGCGCGGAGGCTCATATGTGGACTGAACAAACTGACCCCACTAACCTCGACAAGCGTCTATGGCCAAGACTTGCTGCCGCTGCCGAGGTGATGTGGAGTGGACGAACATTTGCAAATGGAACCAACCGAACCCAGCTCGAAGCTACTCCGCGACTTGAAGACTTTAGAGAACGTATTGTTCACCGAGGTATTATGGCCGAGCCCATCCAAGCACTGTGGTGTTCTCAACGCAATGGACAATGTCTGCAGTGATTCTGTGCAAATTCGATCTCTCTCTTCTTATGCCGACTATTTACTTACTTCCATGTATACGATATTTAATGCCATCGATCGAAACGGATCATTACATATATTTAGTTCTTCACCTTTTAGTGCCCATTTTGGAATCCATTCATCCCATTTGTCTCCAGTGGCGTCCCACAAAGTATGCTAAATTGTGCACTCGCGCCACCGTACCGCATGAATGCAGTTCGACTTGCAGTGTTGTCAATCATGGTCGGAATTTCAAAATCATCTCCGGGAGGGCCCTGGCCGACTTGGTACGTGTCACCAAATCCCCACGACCAGGCTTTCCCATTCCGATCAATCGCAATGTTATGATGGCTACCACAGTAGACTTGTGCAATCGGAGGCAGCCCATTCAGCTTTGTGGGAATGGGAACAAATCTTGGTTTTCCAGTGAAATCTGCCACCGCAGATGCAGGAATGTCATCTTTTGCGAGGCCGAGTTGATGAGCATCTAGTCTTCCCCACATTAGTAAATCGCCTTCTGCAGTGACAGCGGCCGAGTGATGCTCTCCCCCTGTAATCTGCACAATCTTGTATCCTTCAAGTGAGGTGACTCGCGTGACTGATGGCACCACCGCACCATCTTCTCCGGAAGAGCTCTCCACACCACATTGGCCGAATTGATTAAGACCCCAGGCAAACACTACGCCCTTCTCATCAACTGCAAATGAGTGGTATGACCCCGCGCCCACGAATTTTATTTTCTTGAGCCCAAATTCTCGTGGGACCAATCCGTTCATTCGCGTGCGTTCCACCACTCTTCGTCCTAGTTGAAACTGCTGCCCATTACCCCAAGCATACACTTGGCCAGTATATGTGACGGCAAGTACATGGTCAGTACCGGTAACCACGTCGCACACGTTCTTGAGCTGCGAAAGGTGCACTGGGAGGAGAGCGACACGCTGCTTACTCGAGAATCCTAGTATTCCGTCTGCGCAACGAAATGTACCCCATGCATACACGTCCCCAGACCTCGTAACTGCGACGCTTATGCTGTCGCCACAAGCAACCCTTACTATAGGGTCCTTGAGCCCTTCAATGACGGCAGGTGTGCTTTCCAAGGGGTTCAACCCGCTTTCCTCCGAGTCCACATCAGATTCCTCGGCGTCCATATCCTTACTCAGGGCTTGCCATGTCGTGTCCCTCCCAAGGGCGCCTTGGTCGTTTACGCCCCATGTATAGATTTTTCCCTGGTGACTTATGACCGCACAGTGCATTCCACCTACTGCCAGATCGACGACACCAATTCTGTCGATAGGGAGGTGCGGATTCAATCTCGGCCGCTTAACTATCTTTGTGTTTGCATCTGGACCAAGCCCAAGCTCGCCCATAGAGCCAGACCCGAAAACGTAGACATTTAGCTTCTCTGATTTCAAAACTGGCGGCGCATTCACGATCGAGATCGCGCTCGAAGACTGCCTTTGGTGTTTCTTCAGAGCATGTACTGCAACCGTAGACCCTTGCTGACCCTGTAGGGGCTCGTAGACCTTGCGCTTCAATCCTGGCTTCTCCGACACCATCTCGTCAAGGTGCTCACACTTTCGTCGCTGTCAAACCACAAAATGACTCGGCGATAGGGGATATGAAATGTATCAAAAGGCTTTTATACAAAAGAACTTGAGCAGCACTGCTACTACACTTGTGGTTTGAATATTTCTTCTACTGCAATCGGAGCAATTGCACATCAGGATGCCACTGCCAAACCTTCCGCCGTTCAAGAGCTTGCCATTGCGTGACGGGGACCCCTTCCACAGTGCGTGGGGACTGTATGGAGACGATGATGAGCTTGGAACCATGAACCTCCTCACGGACGATGTTGTTCGAGACGCTGGCAAGGAGATCAGGACCGGTCGACGAATTGGTTTAAAGTAAGATGCGTCCGCACTGGTGTCTGATTTCTAGCTGGGAGCTTGATGCGCTACATAGACCATGTTTTGGTCGAAATGGAACAAGTCATCATATCATTTGCGGTGGAGGAGCAGGCAACGATGACGAGCTTCACTTCAATACGCAGTGCTCCTCGCAAATCGATGGGTTACGGTAAGAAGCTGCCCAGAAATACAAGTTGTTAATGAAGCCATTTTGGGTACCAAAAGGCCCAGAAATTTTACAATGGCGTTACGGAAGATCAGATTGTCGGACCCAAAGCCACGTTAGTGAATGGCATGCAAAGTAAGTTTAGGCCTGCAATCATTACTAACTCCAGACTGGGCGAAACAGGGATTTGCTGGTCGTGGAGTACTCTTGGATTGGTGCAAATGGGCGGAGCAGAAGGCGATTCCATTCGACCCTCTGAAAACCCACAAGATCCCACTGGAACAACTCAAACAGGTAGCAAAAGATCAGAATGTTGATTTCAAACTTGGCGATATTCTTATCATTCGAAGCGGTTACATAAGGCAGCTGTCAAGTATGAACGTCGCCGCTCAAACTGCATACACTACCACCTCACCTATGACCGCAATTGGTGTCGAACAGAGTGTGCAAATGATGGGATTTATTTGGGAGAACCATTTCTCTCTTGTTGCCGGCGACACGGCTGCATTTGAGGCCTGGCCTACCGATAAAGACTACCACCTGCATGAGGTTGTGATTTCTGGCTTTGGCTGTGGAATCGGAGAATTGTGGAATCTAGAGGAATTGAGCAAGTACTGCGCAGAGCAAGGGCGCTATACGTTCTTCTTCACTGCTGAACCACTCAACGTACCTGGGGGAGTTGCGACGCCTCCAAACGCACTGGCAATATTTTGATCAGGTCCAAGTCGAGGAATTGAAAGGGTACTCCTACCATTATATTGGTTTTCTATCCCTTATCTGCCCCTCAAGTTTTTTAATCATGCTCTTCAATCCAACACCCTTTTTACAGTTCGAAGAAACCCAGTCTTCCATGCGCTTCCGACACTCCTTCAATGATTCGTTGATCGGTAATCTTCCTAAGTCAGTTGTGCTGACGTGCGACAACGGATTCAAAAGTAAATCAAAAACGTCTTTCCAGATCTCCACTTGCCAGTATCGCTTCAAACTTGTACCAATTCGATACGATTTTTTTCCAAGATCGCCCCTCGTAGCTATTGTTTCAATGTATTTCCCAAAGAGCATTAAATGGATGATTGCAGCTACGCCGTAGTAGTCAACCTGAAAGGTCCATGGTCGCGCTTCTCGCATTTCTGCACAGTCCTGCTGGTCCATTTTCCAATCTGCGATGAATTGTACATTCGACGGAAAAAGCTTCATGTCAATAGCTCTTCCAAAGTCAATGAGGGTCAGACCTTTATGGCTCCAACCTTGTGAGCCGTCAGCCATGTACTGACTTGACCATTCCCTATCCAACGTTCCATCAAGGCGAATTAAACAATTGTCAGATTTGAGATCACCGTGAATTATACCCTCTTCATGCAACTGTTCAATACTTCGCAAAAGCTCAATAGCAAAAAACATGACTAGATTTTCTTCCAGCCCATTAGCACCAACGGAATTGATAAGGTCCAGCACAGTGCCTTGTTGACTGTACTCTAAAACCATGTACCCTTCGTCTCGATAATGGTGCATTTCACTCACATTAACAATAGACTCTAAAGCTCTTTTATCACGCAACCTCTGTTGCGCTTCTCTAATGACGTAAAACTCCAGTGGAGATGGCGGTCTCTCAATCTTAATTGCCTCAAGCCTTGCCCGGCCAGGTTTCAGATTTTCTAATGAGTTCTCCACGAGAAATACCGGTGCGAAAGCGCCTTCACCTAGTTTCCGCTTTATAGTAAAGCTACTGCCACCATCAAAATGCAAAAAGAATTCCTGCAACGTTTCAGTCGTGTCGCCCAACTTTCGCGATAGACTTTTGGAATACTTTTGAGCAAGGTCGAATTTCTCGTAATTATACTTCTGCTGACTGAAATATCCTGGAGTATTTTGCAGTCTAGATTGCAGACGGGTCATGAGTTGTTTGCGGATCATACTGTCCATAGGGTTGCAGATCGTTTCATCAATTATAGGTGTCTTAATATGAGTCGTCACGAAAAAGGGTTGTTTTATCTCAGCTGCTTGCTTTACAATAGGTCTCGGAGCTTCAACTTGTTCCTGAAATGGAGAACTATCAAGAACCTCGTGATAAGACTGCGTTGTCTCTTCCTGAAAGGTAGATGTCTGTACAGTCTCTGTCTTCTCCGTAATTGGAGTCATCAAATCGAAAGCACGTTTCTCGTTAAAAATAAGCTCTTGAGCTGGTGTAGCTGGTGTAGCTGGTGTAGCTGGTGTAGCTGGTGTACTCTCGTTATTAGTAATTGTGTCGGGCTTGATAGACACCGTAACAGACTCCTCGTTTATTGTCACAGCAGTCGTCTCATCCTTTTCGTCTATCGTAAATGTCTGGGTGAATTGCGCATATTGATCATCTTCTTCAGCAGATTGCTCATCATCACTATCTTTGTCACACTTTAGTGGCTTATTGAATATATCAAAAATATCAGCAAGAGCTGCTTTGGTGTTTATCGTCGGAGACGGTGCTTTCCTGCGCCTTCTCACTGGAGAGTCTGCGTTAGTGAATAATTTCACAAACCCACCTTTTATCGGAGTCGTAGTAGTTTCATTCAACAAATTTTGCCGATTTGTGGGCGAATTAGGCCATCGCCTGGACAAGTGGCCTTTTGCCTGTGCGCGAAGCTCTTCCAACGAATACTCTTCACTTTCCCGAGGATAAATTAGCTCAAGTTTGACTGCAGTCCGTTCAGTTTTTCCTTTCCCATTGAATTTAGCGGGAGCTGAAGGAAATTTCAATTCGACTTGATCCCTATAGACGACCAACCGTTCTCGATTGACACCTCCAACTTGTGTCTCCTGCTCAAGTTTTTCTCCAGCCCATGGTCTTGCTTCTTGGATATTTTCTTTCTTTTGGTTTGATGCAGAAGAGATAGCATCCCAACCACCAGGCCCAATTCTCTCTACCTCATGGTTCTCAGGATCTTCAAAAACCTGAAGTCGAGATCTTGGTGGCGCTGGTGCCAAGCCTGAAGGATCAGCTGGCATATCTACAGAGGTGCTGGTTTCAAATTTCGGCGCCAAAGCTGGTCTTACAAGCGGTAGGGCGGGAGACGTAGGCTCTTCAGTACTAAGTGGTGTAGCACGCAAGCGCTCTGTGAACTCCTCATACCGTCGCCTTAAGCGCTCAATCGGACGTGCCGACTTCAAAATCCCCATTTGGTAGATTTCGTCCGCTTGGATCCTTCTCCCGTTGGCTTCCAGATACGAAGCGTATTCTTCGTAGAATGTAGCCAAGTCGTTTCCGATACCATTTCTGGCTAAATGAACAAATATTTCACGTGGATTGTCTCTGTTTTTGATGTACTGTAGCCATATCTTTAGGTAACGGGGATCGTTTTGATAATGCTTTTGACCACGCAATGATGTGGTACATCTTTCCAATATGGGAATGAGTCCGCTTTCAGTATTATGCCCAGTAGTGAACGTCTCATTTACCCATTGAATATATCTTGTCCATACGTCCAGAGGATCGTCTAATTCATCCACGTGTGTAAGTTCATCCTCAAATGCACGTCGTTGTTGTTCCAATTTTGTCTTCAGTGCAACTGGTGAGGTCTCCTCAAATGTTTTGCTTAGCGCCAAAACGGATCGCCCCCCTCTCAGAGGCTGTATGTTTTCCTTCTGATGCTCGAATGCATCAAAGGCTACGCTCATTGAGCAAGGTGTTTCGGTGAACGGTCAACAAATCACGGTTGACATGGCAACCAAATCGGTGTGATCGGCGAATAAAAAATCAATCAGTCAAGGAGTGGTTGAGTGCATCTATCGTAAATGAACTGCAGCTGACAATGGACTCAAGAGCGGTCGGCATACTCGGTGGAGGCCAGCTGGGCCGCATGATGGTGGAGGCTGCGAATCGTCTTAATGTCAAGACAATTGTTCTGGATGCTCCGAACTCACCAGCGAAGCAAATCAACTCGGGTACTCACGTCGATGGCTCTTTTTCAAATGTTAAAGACGTTATTAAGATCGGAAAGGAATGTGATATAGTTACGACCGAAATTGAGCACGTGTCTGTGGAAGCTTTGCAGTTACTTGAAAAGGAATCGGTATTAGTCCAGCCAACGTCTGAAGCCATTCGTGTGATTCAGGATAAATTCTTACAGAAAGAGCATTTAATGAGACATGACCTACCTACACCAGATTCTATTTCGGTCCGGAATGATGTGCAATCGTTGGAGTCTGTTGGTGCTACGTATGGATATCCTTTCATGCTCAAATCCAGGAAGATGGCGTATGACGGGAGGGGCAATTTTCAGGTTCATAAGAAAGAGGACATCGCACAGGCATTGAGTAGCCTGCATGACCGTACGCTATACTGCGAACGACATGCACGTTACACAAAAGAATTGGCGGTCATGGTCGTCCAAAAACTCGACGGTACTGTGTGCTCCTATCCAACAGTCGAAACAATTCAACGCGACAACATTTGCCATCAAGTCTACGTGCCTGCTCGCGTATTACCTTCAATCCTGGCTGAAGCAAAGCTTCTCGCAGAAAGGACGGTGCGGACCTTCGCCGGTGCTGGGGTTTATGGTGTTGAGATGTTTCTGTTAGCCGATAATCAGTTGCTCATCAATGAAGTTGCACCACGTCCACATAACTCTGGACACTACACTATCGAAGCCTGCGCGACTTCACAGTTTGAGGCTCATTTACGAGCTATCCTTGGGCTTCCTATAACCGAATCAAATTTGAGTTTATCAACATCATCTACCTATGCAGTCATGGTGAATTTACTCGGGGGTTCGACGGTGTCATCACATTTGGATGAGGCGAAAGCTTATTTGGCAGTTCCTGGAGCAACCGTGCACATGTATGGAAAGGACGAAGCTCGTGCAGGACGCAAGATGGGACACGTTACCATTATAAGTTCAAGCATGTCTGAAAATGAGTACAAGCTTCAATCGATTATGGCCGCTAAAGATGCGCAAATATCTACGCCTCAATGTTTTCAGAACCATCCGTTAGTTGGTGTAATTATGGGGTCAGACTCTGATTTACCAAAGATGGCCGCAGGAACCGAAATATTAAGGGAGTTAGGAGTACCTTACGAAACACGGATTGTGTCGGCTCATAGAACTCCTGAGGTTATGTACAAGTATGCAAGAGAGGCTTGTTCGCGAGGGATTAAAGTGATTATTGCCGCTGCGGGAGGAGCTGCTCATTTGCCTGGAATGGTTGCAGCAATGACACCATTACCCGTTATAGGGGTGCCAATAAGAGCAAAAGTCCTGGACGGAGTGGACTCGCTGCATTCAATCGTGCAAATGCCAAGAGGAGTCCCGGTGGCGACGGTTGCCATTGACAACAGTACAAATGCAGCAATTCTGGCTACGAGAATACTTGCGACAAGCATCAATGTGTATCGAATGGCATTGGAGCAGTATGCAAATCGAATGGAGTCTTCAGTCGTTGCCAAGGACCAGAGACTATCAGAATTAGGCGACGAAAAATATAACCTAGAGAATTTATAGTGACTCCATATATGCTCGTGTGTACATAAAAGACAACGTCATCCTCTCCACCGAATGATGAAGTTGGTTGCCACTGCGACCAATAATGCACTACACAGAATGCTCGGTCCATATTTATCGTAGTATTGAGCAGCTCGTCGCTTACGCATCTTTTTAACACGCCAGATATACATCGACAGACTGTACACCAAAGTAGCGATGGAAAGAATACTGAAAGCCACAGCACCAAGAATGGCCAGTTTGTCCCCAAAGTTTAAGAGCGTAGTTGAGATTGCAGAGATGTAAACTCCAAATTCCAGCTAAAGGTTAGCTAGCACAATGTCATCACACCCACCCATGAAAGAAAAGTACGCTCTGCAGCAAAGTGCACTTTGGGTTCTATACGAACGGGGACCGAGATGCGTTTTCCTGGCGGCGCCCGAAACTTCCTCTCGTAGACTGTTTCGACTTGAGAATCTGCCGCAGCGGGCAACAGCCGACGGGAAGCTTCAGTCAGCATATTTCCCACCCTTCTCGTAACACCGGTGCGTCCATGATGTATACTTCGGAGTAAGGGTTGATTTTCATCTCCGTCTTCGTATGGAATTTCTTCCTCTTCTGGTAGCATTTCGCCTACACGCTCCTCGGCATCTAAAATGTCGCCACCGCTGTCGTTGTTTTCCGAAGTACTAATCGAAGAGCTCGCATTTGTTCTCTCCAATCCGAAATGGTGAGAGACAGGTTTTCGTATATCAATATGCATTTGCGGCTGCCAGTACGGCAGAACATTAATCCGATCAGGAAGCAGAGTTGATACCCCATGAATGAACTTTGAAAACTTAGGTATAGCTTCTACAAGATGGCTTGAGACAAGATCGCGTACCCATTCCGGAGGTTCTTGGCCATGCTGAGTTTGTAATTTGACCTCAAGAATTGCGTACGGGAAGAGCTCAACTTCTCCTGTATTCAGTTGACTGAAAGGCCAGTCGATTCCAATGTCTGTCCTTCTCCAACTTTCACCGGCTCGTTTTTTACCGTCAAACTCATCCTCACGAACCATTGCTAGCTCGGTATCTAGTGAGATCCGCACTCTGGCGTCACCAGGAAGTTGGAATGCCGTTCGATTGTAAAAAGAACGTACCACAGGTTGCAGCCTGCGGGTCAACACGCTGTATTGGACCTCCTTTGCTAGAGCCTCCAAATCTTCGATCTCACTCACTGACCTTTTCCCTTCAGACCGCATCTTGGCAAATGCCAGCTCTACAGTATATTGCCCTTTCATGAACGCAGCTACTTTCTTATCCTTCAATGAAAATCTGGCTTTAACAGACTTTTCACCAGTCCAGTCTTCACGATGCGTCTTACGTTCAATGAAAGCTGTCTCCACATCCATTCCTCCATACCAACGAACACGTATTGCTTCGGCGCCTTCGTTTTTTTCTAAGCGGCCCAGGTACAAATCTAAATCCGCATTATCATAATAGATAGAAGTAATTGCCGAATCTTGCTTTTCAAATTCTTTGTTTGCATTGAAAACGAGGACAGGAAGATGCTTGAGGATGATGAGTTTAAGTTCCGTGATATTATCCGGGTGCACCCAGTATTTGGTAGTTTGACGGACAAAATTCTGTTGCGAACCGCCCGCGGATGAGTCGCCATTGGTTGGGGTTCCTCTTGTGCGAATAAGATCGTAGAGTTTTGACAGTTTCACGACAAAAGCATCGTAATTGTCTTTATAAAAGGGCTTGGCGTTTAATCTAGCGGCAAAGATGGGTCTCAGATTCCATCCAGTCTGTTTGTCATGTTTTTTGATAATCTTTTGGAATCCAGTGTAGTTGAGCTGCGTGAACTTCGCCAAATCATGGACGTCCGCGATGACATCAGACAGTTCCTGTTCCAGATCCAGGAAGACTTCTTCAGATGGGGGATTATGAGAGTCGAGCTCACGCACCACTCCACCCACTTGCTTCTCGCAGGATTTAATTCTCCTCACAATCCCGCCGCCTTTGACCTTTTGAAAGGTAAAAACTTTGTCCAATTCTGCCTCTAGAATCTCCACAAAAGCTTTCTCGTCATCTTCATTCCATTGGTGCCCGGCGCTCCTGTTTTTAATCTCGGACTTGAGGTCATTGTAGGAGATGTAGTAGAAGACATACTCCTGGATAAGGCTGGTCTTTAGAGTCCGACCAAACTTCATCTCATCTACCAAGCAAATACTTACCAGGCCCCAATGGCACTAAGTGTGCGCTCCCTTCATCCTCCTCTTTTCCTAGCAGTGGAAATACAGGGATCTTACCTGAATCTGAGGTCCCGCCTCCCCGCACGGATTCTGTCCAATTAGATGCCACGATAGATGGAACGTGGTGTGAGGCAGAAATCCGACTCGACAGCCGCGCCCCTGTCAGACGGCGCCCGAATGCGGAAAGAGAACAACAACAGATCTACGTATTCTTATATTTAGCAAAACCACGCCAGGGAGTGCTAGATACGCCGCACTCCTGCAGAAGCTTGCTTGAGTTGTACCTATACGATTTCTTTGACGTCATCGTTGACCATGTATAGTCGTTAACCCATATCGTTTTGAAGTCTATTAGTTCGGACTCAGCGACGCGAAGGCCAATTTCCACTTTGCGGCCTGTTTTGAATTGCCGGAGAGTTGCTCGGTTCGCATGATCTTGTACTATCTCGGTTGCTGCCTGCAGTATTTTGATGACGACTTTGAAGGGATTAGCTGAAATGACACTTAAGCGACGATCATCAAGAGCATATATCTCCATTTGCTTTTACTCGCCAAGAGTGTCCAAGGAAGATTTAAAGAGTAGAAAAACTCCTGTATACAGGCTCCACTTTTTCTGTTTCAGGTGCTTTTGCGGCCCCCCTTTGAGCTCTACTTCCATTTGTTACCTCTGATGAAAGGACATTAGCTTCATGCATTCGCATAGGACAACAATAACCGAGTAAGCCCAGCGCAGCCATGACTTCCGGCTCATTTAAGATCCATTAGTGACGGCTCCTTTTCTACCCAATTATATGCCAGTACCTTCCTAGCTATAAGCGGCCATAAAACCGTGCGCTAGACTCCCTCCATAGGACCATACCCAATGAATGTAGAGGGCGGCCACGCGTCTACAGCTTGCGGATGCGCAAAGCTCCCATGCAACTGCCACAGCCGATCGAGGCGATTACGGAGGAGGGCTACTACGACCGCCTCATTCCAGCCCTTCGTAGGCATACCACACGAACAAACTGCCACACTAGCTGTCTGACAGCTCCCCATTCTGTACTGCATGCTCCCGTTCCTGCCTCAAGGACCAACTACGTCGGATTGGACCACGTGCCAGTAGAGAGAGTCTGTAAGGGCCAATAGACAGCAGCCCATCGACGCGCGCTCGGCTGTTTCTGAATTCGTCCACGGTCGGCCGAATAGCGAGTTGTCGTGCAGTGAGTGCAGCACGCACACATCCGTATCATCAAAGTCGTCACCCAAAAAACCCTCCTGCAATGTCCAACATGTTTGGCTGGGTCTTTGGCAGCGGCAATACGGCCAAGCGTAAAGATGCGCCAAAGAAGGCGATCATAGACCTGCGCGCACAGCTTGATCTGCTGGAGAAGAAGGAGAAACACATAGAAGGCCAGATCTCCGAACAGGAAGGTGTTGCTAAAGGCAATGTATCGAGCAACAAGAAGAAAGCGCTTACTGCGCTGAGGAGGAAGAAGATGTACGAAGGCTACTTGGAAAAGCTGCAGGCCCAGGTAAATACAATTGAGCAGCAGCTGCATACCATCGAAAGTGCCAACCTCAACTTTGAGACGATGAAGGTCATGGAAGGAGGCAGCAAGGCGATGAAGACGATCCATAGCGGTATGAATATTGACAAAGTGGACAAGGTCATGGACGATATTCAGGAGCAGCAACAGCTGGCTGAAGAGGTTGCGGATGCAGTCGCCCGTCCGTTAGGGGAGACGCTAGACGAGGAAGAATTGAATGAAGAGTTACGGCAACTTGAACAGGAAGATCTTGATGAGCGGATATTGAAGGTGGATGCCACTCCGGTTAGCGCGCCCATCACCAATGGGCGAGTCAGCGCGCAACCCGTGCAAGCTGAGGAAGAAGACGAAGAAGAGGAACTGCGGCGACTGCAAGCAGAAATGGCGATGTGATGAGCTGGCGAGGCCTTATAAACAATACTGTAAGCACATATGTTGGATCGGTAGGAGTTTGGTGAATATGAATGTCTTCGTCTATGTGATCTGTGTGAGCATTATACGTTCGCCTACTGTTAGAATTAAATGGCAGATATTTGCAAGGCTGCAAGTAGCTCATCCTGTCCAATCCCTGCTGACTACGTTTTGCCACATAACGTTGCTGCCAAAGGTTGCAGGTGGTCTATCCGAAACTGGTCCCGCCTCAGAGCCTCACCGCCGCTACGGTCCAGATGGTAAGCTTATCCGTTCTAGGCCCGCCACTCGTGAGTCATCTCTAAGCTGCTAAAAATATTGCTGGACTCGTCGGCAGGGTAGAGTGGACACCGCTCCGAGTACCCGAGATTATTAATCTGATACCCCTTCCAATTCAAGTGGATCGGATGGAGGAAGCATTTTCCATGTCTATCGACGCAACCGCCACGGTCCTGCACTATGTTCTCCCAGGTGTGCTCTTCCTGGGCTACGTGCCGATCATGGCAAAGCAGTCAATGAGAGTGAAGCCGCGGAAGCATCTACACTCGGAGAAAGGGAGATACCTTGCAACTGTATGGTGTTTCATCTTCTTGAACCTCACATACTTTGCAGCTGCTGGTACCATTGTCGCTAGAGCCTTCATTCAAAGGGGGTGGTTTGCTTCTCAAGATCAGATAATCTATATCATTTCGGTGGTCTTTGTCAATAGTCTTATTATTCTTTCTACCGTGGACGGAGGTGGTGATCCGTCTGGCCCTTCACTTGCACATACTTTTGCATGGCTATGGACTCTGGTCGCAAGTGTGGTATTGTTAACATTGGCCCTTGTTTCCAACAGCTCTCCGAAATCATGGGATGCTCTGCAGCTGGCCATTGATGCTTTTCGGCTCTGTGTGCTTTGCGTTTCGCCAACAATTTTGCTGTGTCTGCGATCCGGCGCCAAAGACGCTGCAGAGTCTGAAAGTGAGCCTCTAATCGCCCAACAACAAAGCTACGGTGCTACGGATGCAAATCAAGAAGCTGCCGATGTTCAGCAGAAGGAGACTTCGGGAAAACCTAGCCCAGATACCTCGTGGTTTGCCTACGCCAAGTCTTTTACAATTCTTTTCCCATATCTCTGGCCGTCAAAAGATCGAAGGCTCCAAGTTCTTATGCTGATCTCCTTTGGTATAATGTTACTTCAGCGCGTCCTGAACCTATGTGTACCAATCCAGATTGGACGGGTGACGGATGGCCTTTCTGGCGACGCGACTGGAAGTCCTTACGTTCCCTGGACGGGGATCGTTTTATACGTCTTTCTCAAATTTTCTCAAGGTGGCATGGGTATTCTGAGCGCTGCTCGAAATCTTGTTTGGCTTCCAGTTGAACAGTTTTGCTACAGATCACTCGCGCAATCTGCCTTTGAGCATGTGCATTCGCTTTCTCTAGACTTTCACTTGTCCAAAAAGGTCGGCGAGGTTATCTCGGCGTTGGATAAAGGAAGCTCCATCAACAATTTTGTTGAACAAGTCTTAATGACGCTCATTCCAATGGTCGTCGATCTTCTTTTTGCAATTGGCTACTTTTTGGTTGCTTTCGATGCTTACTATGCTCTCATAGTGTTGATTGTCACAATCACTTATATTTGGGCAACAATCAAGCTGACACAGTGGCGAATGGAGCTTCGTCGCGACATGGTCAACAAATCTCGTGAAGAGTATGCTGTAAAGGCTGACTCACTGACGGCCTACGAGGTTGTGAAATACTTCAACGCAGAGGAATATGAGTTTAATCGATATCGCAATGCAGTTACGACTTTCCAGGCCGCAGAATTCAAGAACTACTTTGCTTTGGAGACCATGAATATTACGCAAAATTTCATATTTACATTTGCGTTGCTTTGTGCTGCTTTGCTCTCTGCATATCAAGCAAGCATTGGACAGTCTACTGTGGGTCATTTTGTCGTTCTCTTGACTTATTTTGCCCAATTGCAGGGTCCCTTGAGTTACATCGGGTCCTACATTCGATCAACACAATCCTCTATGGTGAATGCAGAACGAATGCTAGAACTATTCAAATATCAACCGACTGTAAAAGATAAGCCTGATGCGAAAGCTCTGGACGTCCAGGATGGTCTTGTTGAATTTAACGACGTCCAATTTGCATACGACGTAAGGAAGCCTGCATTACGGGGCATAAGCTTCAAAGTGCCTGCAGGCTCGACAATAGCTTTTGCTGGAGAATCTGGTAGCGGGAAGACTACCATTCTCAGGTTACTTTTTCGTTTGTATGACGTTGGAGAAGGTTCGATTCGGATTGATGGTCAAGACGTCCGAGATGTCACCTCACATTCTCTACGCCAGAGCATTGGGGTTGTAGCTCAAGAGAGCGTGCTCTTCAACGAATCACTAATGTATAATTTAAGGTACGCACGGCCAGAATGCACAGACGAAGAGGTGTATGAGGCTTGCCGAGCAGCTTCTATTCACGACAGGGTTATGACTTTCCCAGATCAATACGAGACGAAAGTTGGAGAGCGCGGGTTACGTTTGAGTGGAGGAGAAAAGCAAAGGGTCGCTATTGCGAGGACCATTATTAAGAACCCAAGGATCACAATTTTAGATGAGGCTACCAGCTCATTGGATACTTCGACGGAACGTAACATTCAAGCAGCCTTACGAAATCTTTCTGTCGGGCGGACTACCCTGATGATTGCCCATAGGTTATCCACAATAACCCATGCCGACCTGATATGTGTTGTCTCCGATGGCAGGATTGTGGAACGAGGCAGTCATGCCGAGTTATTACAACAAGGAAATTTGTATTACTCGATGTGGGAGAAACAAATCCAAGCCGAAGCTCCTGCAGAAGATTTTGAGAAGGATAATGAGTCATCCGATGGAACAGATCCTGGAAGCACCAAAGCTGTTGCTTCCGCTTAGAACTCACCGATCGCTGAGATTTTCGCAACTATTGGGACTGTTGACCTTCGATCTACGCCATGTGCCTTTTTCACTTTAGAATTTGTCGTCCGGTAGTTTTCTTGGGGGTATTCAAGGGACACTGGCAGGTGCCGGTGTCAGAGCATGGCAGTATCATTAGTTCCTTTATGTTTGAGATGTAACTATATAGTTGGCCGAGTAAATATAAGGTTTATGCATCTAGCCTGCGCCCGCTGCCACATCAGCTCAACAGTTTGCTTTTTTCGAGGAGGCAATGGATAGGATAAGATCGTCGCCGGCATCCGATGCGCTATCTCCATCAGAACTTTCCTCCATCGTCTCAGTGTCTTTAGCCATAAGACTCTGGCCCGTGGTATTGGTAGACATCCTGTCCTCTTCAATTTCCCATCCTTTCAGCTGACGCGCTAGTAAGATGGTTGGATATTCGATAAAACACCTGCCCTGCAGATTTTTTTCAATTGTGGCATTTCGATCTAATTTCACTGCACTCGGATATTTAGCGGGGGTGTGTACAGATGGCAGGAAGAAGTGGAGATCAGTGACATCAACGTGGCGTCTGGAGGCTTCTTCCATAGTTTCCGCTGCCGATACTCTTGGATCCAAGAATCGCTTTTCGTCGTCTACCAAATGCCATTCAATTGTCCAGAGTATGATTTTCTTTTTTGCATTCCACATGGTCTTGTTCTCCATTGCCCTCTTCATTCCTCTAGGGAGCAGTTCAACATTGGCCCCGCTTTGACCAAGCGCTTTCTTTAATTTATAATCCGATCTATTTTGTCTCCTCGGCGCTTGCTGGCCAGTTGACTCTAAATCCCGCTGGATCCCAGAAAGAAAGGAGTAGTCGCGATTTATGAGATTGTCGCCATGCTGCAACAACTGGTTTCGGGGCACGTACGCGGTCACGTCCACCTTTCCGTCACAATCATTCGCAAGCTTATGCTTTTGTGAACAAGCAAGACTGCATGTCCGATGATGACATTTGGGGCATCGATATTTTGCCGCACGGGCACAGATACTACATTCTCTGACAGCCATTTAGATAGCACGTCCGTCTTAGCATCAAGAGCCCATAGCTTTGTGGATTCATGGAGAACCGCAATAAACCTAAACGGGGTCGCGTGCCTGACATCTCCTCCCACCAGCCGCTCAGCCTCTGGTCAAATTAGCCAACCATGTCGCGACCAACAGGAGTTGGGATTCTTGGAATGGAGATATATTTCCCCAACCAGGTAAGTGTGTGTTCTCTGCAAGCATGCTAAACTATAGTGTGTCGTGCAAGCGGAGCTGGAAAAGTTTGATGATGTCGCCAGTGGCAAGTATACGATCGGGCTTGGACAAACGCAAATGGGCTTCTGCGATGACAGAGAGGATATGTATTCCATGTCCCTGACAGTTGTGGAGAATCTGCTGGAGAAGTACCAAATCGATGTCTCGTCGATTGGACGGCTTGAAGTAGGCACAGAAACCATCCTCGACAAGTCAAAATCGGTGAAATCGGTGTTGATGCAGCTGCTCGGTACGAACGCTGATGTGGAGGGAGCCGATACCGTGAATGCCTGCTATGGGGGAACTAATGCTCTCTTCAACGCAATCAATTGGGTGGAGTCGTCATCATGGGATGGAAGGAAGGCCATTGTCGTTGCAGGCGACATTGCAATTTATGCCAAGGGGCCTGCTCGTCCCACTGGAGGTGCCGGTGCAGTCGCTTTGCTAATTGGGCCTGATGCTCCAATTGTATTTGAACCGGGTCTTCGTGGCTCGTTCATGATGCACGCTTATGACTTTTACAAGCCTGATTTGCGATCCGAGTACCCGGTTGTGGATGGACAATTTAGCGTAGCCTGCTATACAAGGGCCCTTGATGCTGCGTATTCAGCATATCAGAAGAAGAGATTTGCGCGCAGTGACATTACAGATGGGCTGAGTGGCGCACAATCGTTTGACCATATGATTTTCCATGCACCTACAGGCAAGCAGGTTCAAAAGTCGTATGCACGGCTGTTTTACAATGACTTTCTGGGTGATCCAGATAATGTTCTCTTTAAAGATGTCCGCGCGGCGATTGCCGACGTGGACTATGAGACTAGTCTCAAGGACAAGAACGTTGAGAAAGCAATGATGGACCTGAGTAAAAAGATGTTTGCCGAGCGAGTAAAGCCGGGGCTTCATGCCTCCACGATGGTCGGAAACATGTATTGTGCAAGTCTGTATTCTTGTCTGGCTTCGCTTTTGAGCAATCATGACCCTCAAAGCCTTCGTGGGAAGCGTGTTGGTGCATTCTCTTACGGATCTGGCCTTGCGAGTACGTTCTTCAGTTTCAAAATAGAGGGAGATGTTTCGCAAATCGCAAAGAACCTCGACTTGCAAAACAAGTTAGATCGGCGAAGCATCTTGGAACCGATTGCGTACAACGAGACAATGCTGTTAAGGGAGAGGGCGCATCTCCAAAAGGATTACCTGCCATCTGGGGACATATCAAGGATCGCGCCTGGAACTTACTATCTTACCAAAATCGATGAACATTTCAAGAGGGAGTACGAACGGAAAGACCGACCTTCATTTTGAACGGCCATGTAAACTGACATTTTGTATAAAGGCTCGTCATCTACGTGTCACTTTGCCATAATTAATAATACGCGATTCCTATTAATTCCATAGAGCGTCTTCTTTGTTGCTTAACTCGAGACCACCAATGAGACGACAGAGTAAGTAGCTGCTGGAAGGTCCAAAGATATTGTCCGACATGCATCTATACTTTTGGCGATATGTCCATCTACAATGTTAACCAGTCGCAGCCAGAGCATGTGAAAGGTGTGTCCTCATCTTCAACTCTAGCACTGGGCACAGAACTCTTGCTTGCCAAAGAACAGTTTGAGAAGGACAAAGCGGACAGGAAAAGTCGGCCAAGGAAACGGTTCCATTCTTCTGAAAAAGCTCCGCCAAAAAGGAACAAAGGGGTCGCTCTTAGGTCTCGATTTGATGAATCAACCCGAGACGCTGAACCTGACGCAAACGATAAATCTCATAGAATTCTCACGCAAAAGGCACGGCGTTACGAGGAATTAAGGCAGGGTGGTTCAAAAGATGGTCTTGAGCACGAGTTGATCGACTTTGGAGGGAAAAGTTCGCTTGACGTAGAGTCAGATCCAGATGACTATGAGATTATTGATACTGTCGATGAATTTGGGAGAACAAGAGTGGAGAAGAGAAGAATAGCTCGAATTACTTCGGTGCAAGAAAAGCCAGCTAGTGTTATACGTGGAGACTTCATACAGTCATTCGACCCAGATGAGGCCATAGCAGAGAGAATCCGTACCGCTACCGACGAATTAGCAACCCATTTCAACGCCAAGAAGGAAGTCCGAAGTAAAGGTGTCGGCTTTTATCAGTTTGCTAAAGACGAGGAGAGTCGCGCCCAACAGATGAAGGAACTTATAAATCGAAGACGAGAGACGGAGAGGTCTCGTGCTAAGAATATCAGAGAGAGACGTGCCCAACAACTTGCTGATCGACGGAAGCTTATCAGAGAAAAGATGCTGGAGATCGAAGCCGAAATACATATGGAAGATACATCTGGTGTAGATTAAGAAACCTTCACTTTTGGTGAACCAGATTTACTGACGGTGACTGTGGAGTCCTTCAGCTTGTGAACGATCCTTCCAAAGTCTAGAGTTGGCTTTCATGCTTGCATTCCCGTCACTTACACTTTTTCCCGTAACTGTCTCCAATTCTCACAAGGAAGATTGCAAGATCGAGACGTAGCGTGAGAATCAATGGCGAGACTGTCAAGATGGCCAACAGAAGCTGAAGTTAGTAAGAAAATATCACGGGAAGTTACAAAGAAGCGGCTTATCCAATACTCAACGGGGCCCAGAAACGTCCAGAATACCATGAATCGGGTGTTGACCTCCACGTACGGGTGTTGTAGAGCAAGTTCAACCGACACTCCTCACACACACCAAGCCCAGCCGACTGAGAATGGTCTTCACAATTGTCGCCAACCTCCAAGCGAAGCAGGAGTACATACCTGCCATCAAGGCAAAGCTCATCGATGCTTCCAGAGTCTATCAGAAGGACAAAGGCACGATCGATTGGTTTGTTCACCAATCTAGGAATGATCCGTCAAGTTTTATCATTGTTGAGCGCTTTGAAGACGAAGCGGGGGTAAAGGTCCATCAAGAGAACCCCTACTACAAGGCATTTGGCTTGTATGTGGGCCCAATTCTTGCCGAGCCTGTACGTGTCCAGCAATTCAACGAGCTCGACACGTCGAAGGCTGTGCAGGTACCCGAACAGACATGGTGAGGAAACACCAGGAGATTATGAGGCTATGGTAGGAATATTGCCTGTATTTATCGAGTAATATAACTCCTTGTAGAGTGGATTTCATAGTCAAGGCCCCCCACATGTACAACCATGACCTATGATGGGAATCCACAGAATCAATGCAGATAAGACTTACAGCGGCAAGCTTTAAGTGAATCAGCATGCTCATAAACAGAACAAGACATTCCCTGAAGAGAGACAAAAGCTCCAAGATAATGATCATGGTGTCCCGTTGAGTTTCACTCCCAACACAGCGTATTCGAACACATTTGACATATTTCTAAACCACAAGGCAAGAGAAAGCGGGTACAGCACCGTGGAAAGTTACACAAAGGAAAACCAAGAACGTTTTTGGGGAGGAAGATGAACCCACCGAGCAAGTGCCAGGAGCAGCACTGCAGGATTCACAAAATCGGGTGGTGAAGAGACATTTTGTCGAGAAAGCAGAGGTCAAGACTTCCCCATGCACGTCTAATCTCAGGGTTTGCAGGAGGTCAACAAGAGTATTGCAGGCCAGCTTCCGACTCAGAGTGAGGCATCCTTAAAATCGAAGTTGCTTGAAGATGAAGCTCGGTTTCAGAAAGAAGTACAGCATTATAGCAAAACGTTTATAGAGGGACTTCCCAACAGATATTCTGAAACAGAACTGAGAGATCTTATAAAACCACATACTCCATTTGCGGTGGTCATGCAGCAAGAAGACAAGCGATCTGCGGCCTTGGTCACGACCACAACAAAACGAGAGGCTTCTTCCATCTACGACCTGTTGCACAATCGCTATCTTGGTCAGGGGAACAGGGTTGTTGTCTCTATGACAGGAGTTGAAGCTGCATCAAGATGGCATGAGACGATCTCGCTGCCTTTTGCCGCCCGTTGCGGTGTGCCTGATTATTCACGCATAGCACCCTCTGGGCAACCCTCCGTCTCACACACCCTCCATGTTGTTACGCCCTCCAACCTTGCTCTATTACGGAGAATACATCAGGTGATTGAGTTAGTTGTAGGAGCAGGTCCTGCGGCGGAGGCTGTACTTCTTGAGAAAGAATGCGAAAACCCTGACTTTGAGTTCTTGTTCAACCCAACGTCTCAAGAGCATGTATATTATCGGTGGAAACTCTTCTCACTATTGAATGGAGACGATCCGTTGGTGTCGAATACGGCTATGGTGCGCATCTTTGATGATGATGTGCAATGGATTCCTCCTGAGGACGCGGAGGAAGACGCAAACTTACTCCTAGCTTCGGATCGCAACCTATTTCTGTGGCAGCTCAGATGTGTGCAGCTACGGCGAGGCAGCATAGCTTCTGCAATGTGGTTTGCACTAGAACATCCAGAAGCTGCTGAGGAGATTGTTGATATTTTAGTATCTTCCCTTTTGAACGCAAACACGCCAAATTTTCAAAGACTTGCTCGATTGTTTATCATATCAGACGTTCTGCACAATGCCTCTACGGGAGCTTCAACATGGAAATACAGGCAACTGTAAGTGCTTCTGTGTCCATTTTGACCAAGTATTCAACCTCGACTCGGCAATGTGTTTGCTCATTTAACGGACGCCTACCAACGGTATGACAGTCGTATGCGAGCAGAGAATTTCCGCCGACAAATTGTAGCTTTATTGTCGAGCTGGGAACAATGGAATTATTTCCCTGTGGGTGCTATCAATGCTTGGTCGTCTGGTTTCAAAGAGAAGGAAATATCAAAGACTGGCGAAAACATGACGCGATCTCCGACTGGTGGTATGAATAGCGCGGATCCAGTCTTGGACAGCGATTTGGACGGAGAACCACTAGATGATGACGAAGGTTTCCAATCAAACTTACCACCAGTGTCCTCCATTCTCCCAGACGCTGATCTGGATGGTAGGCCATTGAACAGCCCGCATGAAGAAGTCACATCAATGCCAAATTCTTCACCAACAGTCCCAAACACCACTACAAGAATGGGCAAACGACCTCGAGCGTCGGATATGTTTGACAAATAGACTAGCCGACGCTTGACGAATTTGAGACAAAACGTACTCATTCTGCGCTAAATAGGTAGATACTCGGACAAAAAAAAACTGGCTCAAGGCTATGTTATGTCCATAATTGGCTACAATTTTCCATCGCAATTAAAATCGGTCAGAGCTTGTCTGATACGTTTCGTCATGGTCTTTTCTCCATCTCGAACCCAGACTCTGGGGTCAAAATACTTCTTGTTTGGTTTGTCATCGCCTTCCGGATTGCCGACCATGGTTTGAATGTAGTCATGATTCTTTTGCACGTAATCGCGGATTCCAGTCAGGTAGGCATATTGCAATTCTGTGTCCAGGTTGACCTTGACCACACCATGCGAGATGGCTTCAACATAGTCTTTCTTCTCCGAGCCTGAACCTCCGTGGAACACGAGAAAGACCGGGGTGTTGTCTTTGGATCCCGTCTTCTTTTGCACGTAACTCTGATGTTCACCTAGTAGCTCGGGACGCAGTTTCACATTTCCTGGCTTGTAGACTCCGTGCACGTTTCCAAAAGCAGCAGCGATGGAAAAGCGGTCTGAAACTTCGCTCAGTTCCTCATAGACGTGGTATACATCTTCTGGCAACGTGTAGAGCTTTCCCTCTTCCACACGCTCGTTGTCTACACCGTCTTCTTCGCCTCCAGTGACGCCAAATTCCATTTCCAACCATTGACCCATTTTGCACGCCCGCTGCAAGTATTTCTTGGTCATGGAGATATTGTCCTCTTTCGACTCTTCCGACAAATCAACCATGTGCGAAGAGAACAAGGGTTCTCCCGTCTCCTTGAAATACTTCTCGTCGGCGTCAAGCATGCCATCGAGCCAGGGGAGCAATTTCTTTGCGCAATGATCCGTGTGTAAAATCACAGGAATGCCGTAGCTTGGTGCAACCTGGCGTATGAAGTGAGCGGCGGCAACAGAGCCGGCAATGGATGCTTCTTGCTTCTTATTGTCCACACCTTTGCCAGCGAAGTAGGCGCCGCCGCCATTCGACATCTGCAGGATAATTGGGGACTTAGAGTCTCTGGCAGCCTCGAGACAAGCAATGGCTGTTGACGACGAGGTCACATTGCAAGCAGGGAAGGCTACTTTGTTCTTTTGTGCCCACTTGAATAACTGCCTGTTAGCCTTGACGAGAAGATAGAGAGTGAGCGTACATTGTAGACATCATCACCGACGATGACACCGCTCTTCCTCTTCAAAACGCTCTGTGCAGACATGGATTAGGGTGGATGGGATGAAGGTAATTCCGGAAACTTTCCGTTGGAATACGATCACGTGGAAAATAAATTGAGATGGAGCTTATCCAAGGCATGAAAGCGAGGCCTAGGGGTTGAATGCGTTGAGGGTATGTACAGAGTGTTAGGTAGGCAGTGTAACACCGCCACCAGCTAAAGGGCGGTTTATGCTGCGTTGTCGGATTGTTCCGGAATCACGAGGATGTCAAGGGCGATGGACTCTTTGCCCAGACTGATCTTTGCCCGGTGCTGACCAGTATGCTTGATCCTGTCTGCACCATCAAACTCAACAATGCAGCGTTGAACGAACGACTCTCGGTCGGGTAGCTGCTCACGTAGTGCGTTCTTGATATCCTCCACACCGACAGATCCAAACACAGACCCCTCGGAGGAAATGATTGCCTTCCTCCTGAACTCTAGACGTGTTGGAATTGGTGTGGAGTTCTCCATGTCTTTGAAGCTTAACTCCACAGGTGTCGGTACAGCATCCACAGTCGGCTGGATGATGCTGGCTTCCGACGGCAGCACTTTTTGACCCTTGAGGGAAGGGGTAGACGAACCGTCTCGTAAGACATATTCAGCAAGACGCCGCTTGAATAAAAGATTTCTCATCCTTCCTGGTGAGACTGACACAATCTGACCATGCTTCCCATCAATTGTATCTCCAGTCAGCTTGACCCTGATTTCCTGTTTCTTCGCAAGCTTCTTTACTCCTCTGCATTGCAGATAGGCCGCCAGCATTTTGATATTCATCATTGAGCTGCATCGTAGTGTCGGACTGAAGCATTGCAATGCCGACGTCACCATCATGTTCACGGAGAAGGATGTTCTCCAATATATTGCACTTGCAACCCTCGGGGCAACTACAGTATATCTGCTGCTCCCCTTTTCGGACGATGCACAGGGTTTGGGCGTAGGACTGGAAAATTGGGGCAATCAGTGTTATGTGAACTCAGTCTTGCAGGCTCTGGTAGGATTACCAAGCCTGCATAAATTTGCAATCGAAACATTGCCTAGTGGAAATGAAGAAAAGGAAACAGGGAATGGCAATGGGCGTCCCAAAATTATTACGGAAGCAATGCTCGCCATGATACATGAGCTAAGTCAAAAAGTCAAATTTCGAAAAGTCGTATCAGCAAGCCCTTTCATTCGAGTCCTCGAAGTCGTTTACAAGAAAAGACTCTCCTACAACCAGGAAGATGCTCATGAGTTCTTTCAGATTGTCGCAGAAACTATGGCAACTGAGTATGAGAAGACAGACCTTACAATCCCATTTGCCGGTAAGACAGAGTCTTATTTACGATGCAGGACTTGCAACTATTCCACAAAGCCTGTGACTACCGAAGGTCTGATGCTTACCCTTGCAGTGCCTCAAAAATCGAAAACTAGTCTCCTAAATCTAGTAACAGATTATTTTCGGTCTGAAACAATTGAGGGATATCAATGCATCAAATGCAGCCTTTTGGTGGCCAGTAAAGCTACAAATTTATCGGAGAGTTCAAAGGAACAAGTCCACCATGCTCTCCTTCAGGAAGTTATACCAGACGAGGTGGATGGTATCAAGCTTCCAGTAACGCGGGGAATAGGAGAGAAGTATACAAAAATGAAACTTTTTCCACAGATCCTTGTGCTTCATCTGAATCGATCGATCTACGATTCACGGGCTACCAAGAACCACTGTGCGGTTGAGCTTGGCGAAGAGTTGTCTTTTTCAGACGGTACATTTTATATTTTGAGGGCAATGATTACGCACAAGGGAAGTCATAATTCTGGACACTATGTCTGCTATCGCCGACAGCAGGCTGTAGAACAGGAAAGTGGTGGCGTAAAGGAAATCTTTATAAAATCGAATGATCGCAAAATTTCAAGGTCCAGTCTGCGCGAAGTAATGGAGCAACAAAAGGACTCGTACATGTTATTTTATGAAAAAGCTTCATGAAAAGTACAGCTGGAACTTTCCCCTACTTTGCCCTTGAACGAGTTCGAGTTGAGACCTGCTCACCGCTCGCGGGGATTTTAGGCTTTTTGGTCTTGCCTGCTGGCGTCGTAGCTTTCTTCTTGGCATCGACACCTTTTCTTTGGGACTTTTGACTAGGTTTGGCTTGATCTTCAGCAGAGGCCTCAGCGGGTCTTTTCTTGTCGGATGATGTGGAGGTATCTTCACCCTTCTTGTCTCCTTCTTTGGAAGAGGTAGATTTCTTCCCACTGGCGGCTCCACCAGTCTTTTGAAGCTCGCTTGCACGCTTCACCACATTGTTGCCAGAACGTACGACTTTAACCGCTGGATTGTCTGCAGACGCGTTCTTTTTGACCAATTTGCCCTGCTGTAAGTCTTCAACACTTCAATTTATCATTCACCTTTGACTCAATTTCAAGTTCGCCATGGGTCTCAATTTTGTCTACTTTCCCACCTGGCTTCCCTCCAGACCAGTTCCATTGCACCTTATCTCCCTCTTTGATTGGTCCATCTGACATATTTTTAATATAGGACTTGCTTGTTGTCGCGCTGTTGTTGCGGAAGATGCGATGAGATGACGTTGATATTGGTGGTATTGGGTCGCGAAGAGCCATCAACAACGGTACACGTAGGATGGGGGACAATGGTGGAAACATGTAGAAGGTTACAATGTACATACAGCATCTTTCTTCACACCAAATGCTCATATCTACTGAAGAGGGCTTTTGCTTTTCGACAGCCTGCTTTCGGCGGGTTGAGGTCTGTCACAGCAACCCCCATCATGCGCCAATGAGGATTCTGAGCCGGCACCTCTCGCGGATCCACTTGCCCCTCCCAATGAGCAAGACCCAGCAGACACAGCTTGGTATCTTGCTCAAGAAGTCATTCAGCGATAATCTAGAAAAGGCCCATGAAGCGTCCCCTGTTTCAGAGCATTACGGACAGATTTTGGCAAGGCTATCTGCAACAAAACCTGATGGCCGATCTTTCTTCAGGGAGCAATTAGAGAGAATCAAGAACTCTAGCGATGTAAATGCTGTCTTGCACGATCTTGGGGCAAAGCGCTTACTAACTCCTGATCTTGTATTTGCCTTCTTACGACACCGGCGTATCAATGTGAAGGATACGATACGCCTTGCTGAAGATTCAAATATCCCTTCGCAATACATCTCTTCTGCTGTTGTTCTTTTCTTCCTGCGAAAGGAAGAGCCAGATTCGGCAAGAGAATGGGTCCTTGCGAATGAGAATTGCTGGCTCCAACGCAAAGGCCCGTGGCAGCTGGAAGCGCTCTTGAAGTACAGGGCTCGGGAAAGGGGAATTGAACATGCCTGGCACCATTTGCAAGATCTGATGGAGATAAGTACCCCTGATCGACACAGAAGACTCAAGCTTGCCTTCATGGAGGAGGCGCGTCGTACTCGAGACAACTCTGCGTTAGAGCGAGTACAAGAGATGGAGTCGACCCTGCTCACTAGCTTAGGCAAGGAAGATGTGAGATTGGTATCGAGCGAGAGGATAAGAGAAGATTCAACGAACCTCTCTTCACCGCTGCACAACGATCCCAACTGTTCTTCCTTGCGCCTTTTATGGCATGCGAGCTTCCTGAAGACTCTTGTGCAGTTGATGAGGGAGCGGCCGAGAGCAAGGCTAGGGGAATACTCAGCTGTCGGGGCATAGCAGGACGGGGCATGGTGTACATAGAGGGAACAGGGAGGCATACGTATTGTGTTGCGTAATCCAGCTGGTGTTTAGTCTTGCTTCGGCCTTGTAATCATCTGACCTTTTTTTGGCGTGGTGGGCGGCAGGCAGCTCTGAAACCTTCCCTGCAAACCCACTGAGAAATATAGAAAAGCAAGCAGCATGTCCGAGTCGACCCTGCCATCGGCGGAGCCAAATTCGGTGCAAAACAGATCTGAAAAGACAAGCGGGCACAAGGGTAGGATACAGAGTGGATCCATAGCCAGAGGGAGATTTCGCTCGCGTGGTCGTGGAAGCTCGAATAGTTCTGCACACGACAGAGATAGAGCACACCACCCAAAGTCAGGTGCTCGGGGAAACGGTGAAGCAGAAGAGACGTTACTGCAAGCTGAAACGCATGGAAATGCCGAAGCTGTCGGCAGCGATGGTAGCGCAGAAATAGCGCAGCTCAAACGGCGGTATAGAAGCCAACTGGCGACATGCCGGGCCATTGTTCCGGACTGGACAGATGACGACCTTTTGTATGTGCTTCAAGAAAGCAGTGGAGAAGTTGAGATTGCTATTAGCAGGATCATGGAAGGGCATGCTTCGCAATGGGGCGAAGTGAAGAAGAAGAAGGAAAAGAAGAAAGAAGTCGCATCTGCATCTACCGGTGGCTTTGGAGATTGGCCTGATACCTTCTCTACTGTAGACTATGGTGCCGGACGAGGACGAGGAAGGGGCTTGACAGATCGACCGAGCAGGGGAGGCACAAGAGGCCGTGGTCGGGGCAGAGCGTCAGACTCGGCTAACGAAAGATCGACATCCATGGACCAACCAAGGAATGGTGGTGGTGCTCAAACAAAAACTGGTGGTAGTAGTGGTGGTGGTGGAGATGACTGGAACAACACCACCACGAGTAATGGTTTCGGCGATGACTGGGGTGGAACGAATGATACTACTCAGAAATGGGATGATCCCACAGAGGGAGATTCTGCTCCGAATGTCTACGATGAAGTGAACGGTTCAGCTGCTGCTACAGCCAAGGGGCGACAGCAATTGGATATACAATCGACTGGTGGATGGAGCGACGCTGCTACAAAAGCGTCCTCTATTGCTGGTGGTGGAGATCATGGCACTGAAGCTAATAGCACCCCGAAGTCGAGTATAATACAGCCAACCTCGAAGTCTAGCTGGGCTTCTATTCTGAGACCTATCGTACCGCCACCTACTTCCACAAAAGACGATATAAAAACTTCAATCGCATCACCTCTGTCGGAAAACATTTCGTCCACGTCTTTCAATGTCGACACTCGTCCGCCACTGACGTCGCAGAATCTACAGACGGCTGGAGGTTTGGAAGACCAGCCCCTGGACGACTCGGAAGAAGGGGTATTGATTCAAGATGGAATGGTGGCGGATCTGGAAGACCCATCTTCTACAATGTCCAAGCCGGTTCCAACACGATCAGCATCCTATCAGAGACGATTAAATCAACAGGCTGCCGTCATAATGCCATCTGGCGCTCAAACCAATCCTGTAGAACGAGTTGGGGTTCAATTTGGCTCGCTCGGGCTTCCAAACCACAGAGAGCCAGAAGAGATGTAAGTCAATGATGGTAAACTTTGCTAACAAGCAGTAATGACGTCCCACGAACATCAATCCAATCCCCCTCTCATCAGTACGCAGAAAGTCGCTTGCATCACGAAATTGGGTTACCGTACTCTTCGCGACAAGCCCAGGCGCCTCAGCGTGTCGAGGAGCAGAACGTTTCTCATATTCCAGGAATGGGAGCAAACCTGCCCCCTCAGCTAAATCGGTTTGGAGGAAATCATTTGCCACCAGTTCCTTCGCAACCACAACCACCAAGGTCATATGATCCATTTGGTGGCTATGGTGGGTACTCATTACCGCCGGCTCAGTCGCCAGCAGGGTATGGGGGCGTTTCTCAGCATGAGGAATATCAAGATCACTACCGCCAGGAGCCTCAGAAGGGCTCGTTCAGCAACTATCACCAACCAGGCAACTATGGACATCCACCTTCTGTACCTTCTACGGCATCTTTGGAGGCTTCGAAACCAACAAATCAAATGCCTCACGAAGAAGTAGAAAGTCGCTATTTCCCTCAATCTTCAAATGTTGATGATTCCCGATTGCATCCGACTCTATCGAGCCATGGGAGTGGCTTACAGCACCATGCGCCATCAGCGCATCAACTCGCACAGCAGCCGCACCAAAGTCAAGCCCAGGGATTCCCTGTACAGCAGCAATTTTACAACCCCTATGCATATTATATGAATCCACAATATGGTTATGGATATGGTCAGCAATACGGCAATAAGCAGGCTCCATTTAACCATCAATATGCTCCCCAGGGCAATTATGCAGACGGTCAGCCGAATTTCATAGGCCAGTCGAGAGGCGCTTCCGCATCTGAGTACGGGCAGCCATCGAACGCTTCCAATGCACAGATACCAGAGTTCTTGCATTCGGAATATGCCGACCCACGCGGAGTGAACGATGGCGATATGGCACAAGCAGGCGATCGTAGGTTGTCACAACATGCTGGGCCGCCTAGTCAAAACGCAGGCAAGCCAAACGCCGGGCAGCAGCAGCCACAGTATGGCCAGCAGCATCAACCTGCGCAGCCAGGCTATTCCATGTATAGCGGCGGTTTTGGGGGCTATCCATCTTCAGGTGGGACACCACAACAGCACTTTCAGCAGGTGATGCATCGCCAGCAGTCTCAAGAGCACTCACACCACTCACCTCAGCCACAGATGCCGAATCAGCGAACGCGTAATGCACAATGGGGTCAATATGGGGCTCAGAATTAACGAGCAAACGTGTTGTTAGGCAATAGTTCCGCATCGTTGAATAGACTTCTCTTTCGACTACAGACCATTAAGAACTTCGTCACGAGTTGAGTTTGTGAGTCGTAGACGTGACACAAAGTCGTCACGATTTACGTATCCCCCACAGAGACGTCGACGGCCACTTTTGCCTTAGCCTAATCAAGGGCAAGACTTACGTGAATGCAGATCTTCCATGAAGAATTCTCCAATTGTCAAACACCACTGGCACTCCCGGCTGTAGCTGCACCCAGAATTCGCTCGAGTCTCGCGTCAGAATGTCGTTCCACTTGCGCAACGCGTCGTAGAATTGCGGGACATCCTCTGCTTTAGCCCATACATCCATAGTGCTCCGATCATCGTTATTCCAGCGAATCTGTGTTAGCTTCCCGCGATGATTGTGAGTGAGGAGCGTGAATGGCGTCGTGGGTTGTATGCAGATATCCTCATTTCCAGCACTGTGTGCTGTTATACGCGTTTGCGACAGAATTTCGTACGCCCCTGGATCTTCAAGAGATAAATTTGAGGCTGCGCGGAAGCCATCTACAAATAGCGATTCGCCTCCATCACCTTGGAAGTCCAGTAAATGGAATAGCTGAAGCCCGGCAGGTTCAGTGAAGTATGTAGTATCGGTATGTGCCCCAAGATGAATGTTGGAATATGCTGTATCATGTTTCGACATGTCTGCTGTGAATTCCCAGAACGCTCCGTAATGAGTGTGACGAATGGGTCCGATGCGCTCCAACAGAAGTTGCGTCGAAGTGACATCCACAGGACAATCCTCGACAAAACATAGTCCATGTGTGAACTTTAGTTAGCAGCATGGTGAGAGGGGACATACTATCAGACGAGTCCACTCCGCCAGGCCATGTCGTGACTTCATGATGTCATGAAACGAGACGCTAGGAGCAGATTGCATATCTTTGCTACTCCAGAGCTCCTTCTTCAAGTCCGACTCTGGATTTTGGGCAAGAGATGGATTATACGAATGTTTCAAAAGCCAGTCCCATGGATAGACACTTTGGTGCATATCGTGCCCTATGTTAGATTCATTTAGAAGTAGATTACATTGAACATGTAAACCATCATGTTTCGACTGAGTTTCCACTGGCTTCAAATGTGGAGGGATGGAGAAGGTATCTAAAAGTCGTTGCTTGGTGACTGGGTGAAAGCATTGCGCGCAATGGCAATGATCCCGAAGCCATATGTGATGGAACTTGCTGCTAGGGCCGTTGTTCCAGGGGAGAATAATCTCAGACTCTGTTACCACAGGAGCCTTTGCCTGCTGCGCAAAGCACAAGCTGGTAGACGTGAAAGAAGCACGCCCTGCCGGATGTAGAGCTCGCGCTTGACGAGCCAACATAAGATCGGAGAAATTCAAAAACAGACAGCAAGCAGCATCGACTACTACTTCTCAGACCTTTGGATCTCTGTGTATTTTCATTCGCGTTTCCTGGTTGCCTTTGTTTGGATTAAGGTTCTGCCGCCCGTTGGTTGAAAACGCGCGATGTTTATAAATAGAAGCTGCAGACTTTTGTAGAGTCCGAAACAAAGAGCACACCACAGAGGTGGGATTCAGGCAGAAGGGTATAAAGACCATTGCACACACGCTCTTTACTGAGGTCTTTCTCTCTCACCATGTCGTCTCAGCCAGCTGGCACTGGTAGTCTGTTTCTTGATACGATCAAGGACGCTCAGTCGGTAAATGGCTTCACCGTCAACACCATTCTCTCTGCAGTCTTTATCAACTTGGGG
>JAABUO010001197.1_pt1 | contig 35829 bp, 33 predicted proteins | sample 5559291 | NCBI WGS metagenome assembly JAABUO01 (sample SAMN10711878, study PRJNA513372) | rock metagenome | isolation source: Antarctica rocks | place: Antarctica: Victoria Land, Finger Mt sud
CGCCTCCAGGGGACCGGGCGCGGGGGTGACAGGGCGACGGGCGGTCATGGCGTTCTCCTCCTGCCCCTGTCTTAGCACCCCAGTCCTCCTTTGTCAACAAAGTACCGTTAACAGCTTTGCCGAATTCAATCGGCAGTTTGCATTGCCGCCGAATTGGTCGATCGGTATGGGATCGCTAAACGCCAAGGAGTTTGTGGCCACCGAGCAAAAGAAATCGGCAGCGTTGCAGGAGTTGTTGTCCCAAACATGGCCGATTCTTTTGTTGCTTAACCTGGAGGGCGACACCGGGGCTGTCATCGATTCTATACAGGCCATAAACGCTGTGGTGGGTCAGTGGGGTGAAAAGATGATAGCGACGACAGACCCTTCCGAGCACATTGCGATAACGCAGAATACCTACGCTGACCTAGATAGAATTTATCGCAGCATGGCGGACATTATGCGGGCGCATATAGTCAAAATCGAACAACCTATTTGATGTACCGCACATTCGCTAAGCACTTCGATGCTTATTCCACGTCGTCTGTGAGCAGGCCATGATCGAGCACGTAGCCCGTGAGCGCGTGGGTAGACTATATGTGTTGAAGGAGGGAAAGAGTCAACAATGAAAATCGTCAAAGAGGGCCAGCTACCGGGACCGACGCCGCCCTGGTGGACGCAGGTGGACATCACGTGCCCCCAGTGTGGGGCCGTGATTCGGTTGGAGGGGGGGGACAGCATCACGACGACGCGCACGCCGGGCGCCCCGATCAGCTTTCCGTGCCCGACCATCGGGTGCCGTCAGATCATCGAGGTATCAGCGCCGGTTGTGGCGCGCGCGCCATCCATGCCGGCCCCTCAGCCAACGAGCACGGTGCGTCTCCTGGAGGGGGAGGCTGTCGAGCGGGAAGAGGCGCCGTGGAGGCCAGACAATTAGATAATCGTCTATGGTCAAGGCATGTAGACAGATAATTACTCTCTCCTCTTTGCTCTAAAATCGTCTATGTTCACGATCTATATACACGGACGCCCGATTCTTCGTACACTGGGGGCGTCCGGTTATCGGTCGGAGTGTGGGCGGTGAGAGGGGAGGAGGAGCCGTGACGGAGGACGCGCGGGAGATCCGGACGCTGCGCCACGGGCTCCACTATATGTTGGGGAGGATGTTGGAGATGACACAGGCGGCCGACATGCAGGCGGGGGCGATCGACATGATCACGTCCAACCTCGACAAGTTGGGGGCGGCGCTCGGGAACCTCAACGGCGTCCTGACGGGGATGCAAAGCAACAACGCAGCGTTGCAGGCCGAGCTCGCCAAGGCGGCCACCGGCGGGGACGCAGACCTGCCCAAACTACAGCAGCTCGCCAAGCAGAGCGGCGATCTCCTGACCCGGGCCCAAAGTGAGGTCGCGCCCGCGGCGCGTCGGCGGTCTGCACGGCGCACACCTACCGTTTCCGGCAGGTGTGTAGCGGGCGACCGGACACCGGCTTCCCGGCCGGTGTTTCGGCTGTCCTCGATCACGCCACTACGCCACCAGGGCCAGGCCGTGGCTCACCACGCGCACCGGCCGCCAGTCCAGGACCGCGCGGCAATCGGCCGGCGTCGGGACCTGCCGGGAGAGCGCCCGCTGCAGATCGGCCAGAGTGACGCCGACCTCCCGCGCCACGGCCTCCTCGAAGGCCCGCTCGTCGGCCGCACAGGCCGCGTCCAGGTTGGGCAGCGCCCGCGCGACGCGGGACGCCGCCGCCTGCCACCGATCCAGGGCCGCCAGCGCCTCATCGCGGGTCCACGTCGCCGGGTCGCTGTTCTGTATCATGACGATGCTCCTTTAGGGGGGGTGGCCGGCGCGTCTGCTTTTCCAGGGGAGGCGCGCCGGCGTTTTTTGTCGTTTAGAGGCTAGTATTCGGACGGTAGCAGTGCGGTCGTGGCGTGCCGGTAGCCGTTGTGGTCCTCCGCTTCCGTGATCAGCCAAACGGTCGTGTCGGGAGCAACCTCATAGACGCTGAACAGGCGCGCCCCCGTGCGCAACGCCCGCTCGTTGAGCCCGCTATCCTCCGGCGCGATCTCCCCCCAATCTCCCGAGGCGTGCCGGCCGAGCAGCGCCGTCGTGTCGACGACGCCCGCCTCGACCAGCTCCCTGACCCCGCGCGTCATGAGGATGAGCCCAAGCGGGAATCGCTCTATCCGTGTCGTGGTCTCCTGTGCCATGTCTGTGTCTCCTCCTCTTCGCTCTCTACGCCGCGACCGGGAACGCCCCGGCCGCCTCCGTCGTCGTTACTCCGTTCCGCGCCGCCAGGCACATCTGCCGTTGCGCCTCCCACACCATCAGCCCGATCCGCGCGTGCTTGCAGGGCTTCTCCCACTGCCCGGCGGGGCACGTGCAGGTCCCGGCCACCGCATCCACGCGGTAGGTCACGCCGGGCATGCGCTCGCTCTCGACACGGTAGACGCTGCGCGTGGCGGTCAGCATGACACGAGGGCGGTAGGCGGGCTGCGGGGCGCGGGTCGTGCGTGGCATCTATTTGCCTCCTATGATTAGGTTCTCTTGCGTTCTCCAATACCCTAATTATAGGTTCTTTTGCGTTCTTTCGCAACCCCTTGCGGTATAATCCGGGATAGGACGATGGTACTAATGAGAAGGGATGGGTAGCTATGAGCGACACCCCGAAGCGCGGACGTCCGAAGGTCCTGACCGGTGGATTTACCGTGCGTCTAGAGCCGGCGGCGGAGGAGCAGCTCCGTCAAATGGCCAAGCGGGAGAACAGGACGCCGGCACAGATGACGCGCATCCTGATTGGCGAGGCTCTGGCGACGCGTGAGTCCGCCTCAAAGGGGCAAACATGACCCGCTATGCTGAAGGGACAAGCGTCGCATCCGATCGTTCGCGTGGAGATCGAGCGCATCCTGGAGCGTTATGGCACGACTTCATTCATGTACGGCTGGCAGCAGGGGAGCGCCGTCGTGGCGTTCGAGGCGAACGGCCGACGCATCCGTTTCATTCTGCCTCTGCCCGCTCGCGACGACGATGCGTTCATGTACACGGCGGCCGGCCGCGTGCGTGCCGAGACGTCGCGGCGGGAGGCCTACGAGCAGGCGGTCCGCCAGCGGTGGCGCGCCCTGGCGCTCGTCATCAAGGCCAAGCTCGAGGCCGTGGAGAGCGGGATCTCCGAGTTCGATTCGGAGTTTCTCGCGAATATCGTGCTGCCGGACAACTCGACGGCGGGTGAGTTTATGCTCCCGCAGATCGACGAGGTGTACCGCACCGGCCGGATGCCCGCGCTGCTACCGGGCGTCGAAGAGCGAGCGCTGCTGCTCGGGCCAACAACTGGCCACTAACAGGCAGGGAGGATCGATGCGCTCAGTCGGTCTAGTGAGGCGCACCGGCAACGTATTTGCCTCTTATAGCACGATTAGGCTATCAACTTCTATCTCGTTACGGCCGACTCTGGTAGTATAAGCGTCTAGGGGGCTAGACGCTTATGGCCGAGACGGTGTAAGATTGTGACAGGCAAGCAGTTGATCCGCCACCTGAAGAAACTAGGAGCCGAAGAGGTCCGGCGGGAAAGCTCGCACGTGCGCATGCGATTCGGCGTCTGTTCCACCACCGTTCCCGTCCATGCGGGCGAGGATCTTGGTAAAGGCTTGCTGCGCGCGATCGAACGCGATTTAGCCCCTTGTCTAGGTGAGGGATGGTTGAAATGACGTCGTACACAGTCGTTTACGAGCGCGACGAAAATCTGTGGCTGGCGAGCGTTCCCGCGGTCCCCGGTTGTCATACACAAGGACGCACTCTCGCGCAGGCGGAGACGCGGATTCGTGAGGCCCTACGTCTGTGGGTGGATGATGCGGATACAGCCAGGCTTGTCAGCGACGTTCGCCTGCCCCGAGACGCGAATCGAACCCTGGTCGCGTGCTGGAGTGCGCGTCTCGCCTTCGAACAGGCGCGTGATCGTGCGCGACAGGCGACGTGGGAAGCTGTTCACGTGTTAACGACCGACACAGACCTGGGTCTACGCGATACGGGTGATTTAGTTGGGCTATCCCTTCAGCGTGTGCAGCAGGTTGCTGCCGCGCCACCTCCGCTGCTGCTGGAGGGGGAAAGATATTCGGATCTACTGGCATCTATGTTCGCCAAGGGCCATTTCGTGAATAGCGCAATCTGGGCACAAAGTGTAGCAACGACCATCGACAGTCGGGAATGGTTCACACTGGGCGCTCCCCCCGCGGGTATGTCCTTCGCCCTTCCCGCGAGGGCACAGGGTGTTGTCGTTCCTTTTACCTTGACGGGCGGGGTGGCGACAGACAAGCAACCCAGTCCGCTCGTCGGGACGCAGCGGCGTCGGGACACGGATTGGATCGACCCGATTAGTGTCCAACGAGCGGACTCCCGTGTCGCGCAACAACAGCAAAAGGTGGCTCCCTGATGGCCGATTCTTTTAAAATCCTGTCTTCTCGGCGCGCCTATGTTTTTGGGGTGGATGATCTTAGATTGACCATGCTCAGCATCCCTTTCGTGATGGATCAAATACGTCAGGCCTTCAATTTTCAAGTGGCCGGCATGGGTAGCCCGTCCCCGACCTTTGGTCCCGTCCCGGCAACGTTCCCTCCAGGGCTCGCGTTCAATGTCGGTTCGTGGGTCGCGGAAGACGGGACCATCACTCCGATACGCTTGCTCCATTTCGAACCTCAACGCCTTGTCGTCGACGTTGCAGGATCGTCATCAATCATCACCCCCATTGTCAACCGCATCCTCACGCTCGCGGGTCATATCGAGCAGTCGAGCGGTTCGCCTATCATAGGGGAACCGCAACAAATACTGGACTATTCGGAGGTCACCGCCCATTTTTCGTTCGATCTTGCGGACCTCTTCACAGAGACGGCACGAACATATTTGAGGCGAACTCTGGACAGCGCCGCGTCGGAGGATAATCTCGTCCTCGTCCCCACTGTTCAGATACACCTGCAACGTCCCGATCAACCGTATCAGGGCACGAGCAACGCGGATCCGACGTTACTTCAACTCGCCATTCGGGCCGGGACGCGGCCGGAGGATCGCATCTATCTGGGCAGTGCCCCCGTTGATTCGGACACGAATATCAATGCATTGGAGAAGTTGGACGCGACCATGCTCCGCGATCGAGATCTCAGATAAATGCGCGCAACGCAAATACGGGGCAGGATGCTTCCCAGGGCGTAACGCATGGGGGGGAACATGAACAAACTAGACGACATCAAAGAGATGTACGAGAAAAGCGTTGCGCGGATCGAGCACATCGGGTTGAAGCCCACGCTAGCCGTCCAGTACATCGATCCGGTCGACGGCCCGCTCGACGCCTATATCGCCACCGATACGCCGGACCACTACGCGGGCGAAGAGCCCACCTCTCAGAAGCATGCCTACCGCGTGGCCTATACAACGAACACGGCGATGCTGGACGCCTACCACCGTTTGCAATTACGGCTGCCCGGTGACCCTATTATCTAACAAAGCCCTATGTAGGGCCTACCCGCCCTCCGTCATGACGACACGCTGTGGGCGTCGGCCGAGCACGAATACCTGGCAACACGCGGCGCGACGGCCGGCGCCGGCAACGCGGCGGGCCTTCTCATCGCGCTCGCGCGGGGCGAGATGCGTGTCATCAGCGGGAAGAGGGAGCAACCATCATGACCGTTGTGCCGATTAGGACAGGTTGGTGAGTATGGCGATTAGCAGCCGTGCCGATGCGGTCCAGGAGCGCCCACGCCCACTCCGCGTCCGGCTCTCCCAGATGGAGATCGAGGATAATGGCGGCGGGGGACACGGCACAGATGCCGTCGTGCGTGCCGTCCGTCCCGTCGAAGAGGGACGGCGTGTAGCCCTCGTCGGTGAGCACGTCGCGCACGAGCTCACGGATGGCCGCGTCGTCGTCCACGACAGCAATCGAGATCATAACGCCGTGCCCTTTGCTCATGACACGTGTCCATCGACACCCTCGCCTACGCCTTTCCAGGGTACCGGAAGGTGGCAGCTATTAGGTTAAGGGCGTGTTAATATATCGGCGCCCCCTGTAACGACGGGCCGCTAACGGGTAAGCCTACCGCCGTGGGCCGTCCGGCTCTCCCCCCCGTGCCAACACGCGCTACCGTGCTCTCACGGCCTGGTCACACTGCTTGTCCACCGACCACGCGCGGAACAACGTCAGGATGGCCACGCTCGCCGCGTCGGGCACGTCCCGCACAAGCGCACGGCAATCCACGGACGTCTCCCACAGCCCCTCCAGGCCCAGCGCGACGACATCCATGACCCCGCCTCCTCGTGCAGCGCCCCGGAAGCGCCCGCCACCCCGCGTGTGAGCAGGCCGTCGGTCATGCAACACCGGGCCGAACGCCCTCTGGGCCACTACCGTCACGGTATCCGGACCAGTGGTGTCTCCGCTCGCCGTTGGCTGGCAGAAGACGCGATGACAGGGAGAAGACGCACTGCGCGTCGGCGCCCTGGAGCGCCGCGCCCGCATCGCGGTCGTCGGCCCGATTCGGCGCTCACCCGTGGAGTGTCCCGTTAGACCGTCGCGCTGGCCACGAGGTCAAAAAAGCGGAAGGGGCGATAGCGGCGACCAGTTTGTCCCACCCGGCCTGCGTGAATGGCTGCGGCTCGCCGTAGTTGGTCAGGTAGATGGCGATGAGCTGGCGGCGCGGGTCCAGCCACATGAACGTGCCCGCCCCACCGCTCTTCCCGAACGCGGCGCGCCCGAAGGCGGACCCACCGGGCGACATGCGGGGATCGATCGATAGTTCCCAGCCATAGCCTTTGGGCGTGAGCAGCAACCCATCGAGATAGTCGCGGCGCTGCGGGGCCACGCGCGGCGTCTGGTCGCGCGTCATCGCCGCCACCGTCTCGGGCCGCAGCAGACGGACAGGGCCATACGCGCCCCCGTTGAGCATCATCTGGTCGAATACGGCGAGATCGTACGCGTCGGAGAAGACGCTGTCGCAGCCGACGATACCGCCGAGCCACCAGTCCTGCTCGTCCGCCATCTCACCCCGCAGATAGCGGTGGCGCAGCGTCGAGTAGCGCGTCCCGGCGGCCCGGCTGAGCAGAGGCGCAGCGGGGACCGTGGGGAAGTAGTGGGTGCTCGCGAGGCCGAGGGGCTGCCAGAGGGTGCGGCGCACGAAGCGATCGAGGCGCTCGCCCGTGACCGTCTCGACCAGATGGCCCAGGGTACGGTAGGTCAGATCGCTGTAGAGAACCTGTGAGCGCGGCGGCGCGACGGGGGCCTGGCGCAGCATCAAGGCCCAGGCGCGGGCCACCTGGTCGGCGCTGGCGCGGCCCGTGCTTGTGTCCTGGAAGGCCACGTCCACGTCCAGGCCGGCGGAGTAGCGCAACATGTCCCGGACGGTGACGGCGCCCTTACCATGGGCGGCGAACGCGGGCAAATAGCGGGCGACGGGGGCGTCGAGGGCAAGCACCCCGCGCTCGACGAGCGTCATGACCGCCGGGGCCGTGGCGACGACCTTGCTGATCGACTCCAGGTCGAAGATGGCGTCGGGGCGCATCGCCCCACCGCGCCGATCGATCAGGCCGTAGGCCCGCCAGGCGGCGATACGCCCGTGGCGCGCGACCAGGGCGACCGCGCCGGGGATCGTCCCCACGTCCACCCGGTCGCGAATGACGGCGAAGGCGGCGTCCAGCGCGCCGGAGTCGAACCCCGCTTGCGCGGGCGCGGCAAAGGTGAGCGTCGGGGCCACGGGCGGTCCGCCGTGCGGCGGGGCCGCCAGGGCGTGGCGTCCGGAGGGGACGCCAAGGGCACGGGCGGCGACACCGGCGGCGGCGGCGAGAGCCTGACGACGAGAATAGCGCATGGCACACCTCCCTGCACATGGGCTGGAGCGAGTCGCACGGGCCACTCGCGCACTCCCACTATAGGGGGCCACAACGGACGGCGTCAACCCGGGCCTCGCGCGCCGCGCCCGTGCGGCACCGGACCTCGGACGACCGCGTTGCGCAGGTCGGCCTGTGCGGCTACCGTCTCGACCAAAGGCGGTGTGCGCTAGGCGTCGGCGCCTACGATGTTTCGCCCGCAGCTAGCATGACGGGGGAACCTTGTCCCTCTCGACGCGCGGCGCGTTCTACGCGGCGCCGCGCGCGCGCGCACCGGCCTCGCCGTCACCGTCCTCCAGGCGTGGGACCGTGAAGCCAAGCCGGTCCAGCGTGCCGCGGATAACCCACGAGTATCGGGTCTATTTAAGCGCGGAAGGTGGCCACGTTGGCGCCGGGGGACCTCGGCATAGCCCCAACGACCCCAGCGAGCCTATGGCGATCTAGCAGCGCGGAACCCGCGTCATGATGCGCCCCATCCACTGCTCTATCAATAGCGCGGCGCGGGCCTGGTACACGATGCTCGTCGCACTCCAAACAGGCAAGGCACACGGTCCGTTCGCGCTCATGTCCCGGTCCAGCAACGCCCTCGCCAGCGCGGCGATGAGCGTGTCCATGCGACAGGGCGCCGCCATCAGATAGGACGCAAGCGTCTCGTCCTCCGTCTCGGCCACCGCCCCTGGAATCCAGGCGACGGTCGGTGGGCGGATCCCCCGCAACAGGTAGGACCGTAGACCCCCGCGTCCTTTCCGCCATCGCCATCCCGGCCGTTTCCCTGCTGGAGTCGCGCCCACCCGTCCCTCCTGTTACCTCATGCGCTACCAGTTCTGTCCCACGTCATCAGAGCCTCGTCGCGTCGCCGGCCGGCACGAAGATGGAGAAGTGCGCGAAGCACGCCTCCTTAACGGGGTAATTGAGGCAGTCGACATTGTCGCGGACGTACACGTCGCCGGTCAGCAGGCGCTGGAAACCATCGGCGATCTCGCCTAACAGCGCCGTCTGGTCCTCGACGCGCAGCCAGTGGCAGACGAAGACGCGACGAACCTCGCGGGCCACCTCGGCCAGGCGCGCCGTGGAGCGGGCGAAATCGTGCAGATCCGAGTCCTCGAGCTGCGCGTAGATCGGCCCGGTATTGATCGTGTCGCCACCGAACAACAGGCCATTCTCGTCGTCCAGCAGGCAGATGCAGTCAGGCGAATGGCCCGGCGTGTGCATGACCCGCAGGCGCCGCCCGCCCAGATCGAACACATCGCCCTCCTCCAGCAGCCGCGTCGGCACGGTCGGGACGACACGGTACGTGGCCGGGTCGAAATCCCGCGGCAGCGGCCGGATCATGCGCTCCGCTGTGAGCAGATGGAAATAGAGGTCGTCGGCTTCCTTGTACGAGCCCCAGGCCCGCAACATCCGCTGGACATAGGCCATATACCCTTCGGCCAGGGCCGGGGAGGACGGCTGTTGCAACAACGGGGCGCCGATACGATGGATCGCGATATCGTCGAAGAGACGGTTGCCGCCCGTATGGTCGAAGTGGTAGTGCGAGTTGACGACGAGCAGGGGCCGGTCCGTGAGCTCCTCGGCGATTGTGCGGATATTGGCGACGCCCAGGCCCGTGTCGAACAGGATGGCGCTCGTCGTGCCCTGGACGAGGAACGAGTTGACGTGACCCGGCTCGCTGATCAGGTGAACGCCCGGATCGAGTTGCTGGACCTCGAACCAGGATGTGCGAAAGGGAGTGTGGTCCTCCCCCGCGTGATGCGTGTGTATCCCATGATGCATAGCTATCCCCTTCTGTACGACGCCGTACGACGCCGTTTCGCCGGTGGTATCGGAGGCAATCGCGTCAGGATCGGCTCACGACGCGGCTTACGGCCCGATCGGTGGCGTGGATCTGGCGCCGGGCCACGAGATAATACAGGACGCCGGTCACGATCAGACCGGCGAACAGGCTTAGATCGGCCCCCCCAAGAAGCTTCTGCGAGATGGGGCTGCTCCACAGCGTCGAGTTGGCGACGGCGAGCGAGGCGACGATCCCGATGGCATAGACGCCCAGCGCGGGCCAGTTGACGCCGCCCGTGTACCAGTAGGGGCCACGTCCCCAGGTGTGCAGCGCCTCCACGTCGTAGCGCCCGCGGCGCACGATATAGTCGACCACCAGGATGGCCGCCCACGGGGTCAGGAAGACGAGCGTGAGCGAGAGCCACTCGGCGTACAGCGACATGAAATTGTAGCCGAAGACGGCGACGCACGTGAGGACGGTCGCCAGCACCCCGACGAGGCAGACCGCGACCCAACGCGGCACGACGATGCGCAGGGCCAACAGTCCCAGCCCGGCCGTGTACAGGTTGAGCACATTGTTGGCGATGGCTCCCCAGATAACCATCACCAGGAACGGCGCCAGGTACCAACTGGGCAGGATCTTGGGCAAGTTGGCGATCGGGTTCGACATGTCGACGAGCGTCCCCAAGATCGTGCCGATTAACGAACCAAGCAGGGCCGCCGTCCCCATGCCGAGCGCGTTCATCGCCATGATGCGCTTCCAACTCGTGGCGCCGGGCAGGTAGCGCGAGTAGTCGGACGCGTAGTTGACCCAGGAGAGCGGCCCGGCCAGGATGACGGAGAGCGCGAGGAACCACGTCCCAAGCCCGGTACCGCCCGCCAGCGCCTTGGCCTGGGGATAGGACCAGTTGACCTTGGGCAGGGCGAACGCGACCAGCCCGAAGATGAGGATCGCGGAGATGACCGCGAACACGCGCTCGGAGGCCATGACCGTGGCGTGACCGAACAGCGCGATCCCCAACTGCGCCCCGATGACGATGACCACCGCGGCGATCTTGACCGCCGTGCCCGTGCCCAGATGCGCCACACCGGCCAACTCGACGAGCGCGAAGACGGCCAGCACGGAATTGACCGCGACCCAGCCGGACGCGGAGAGCCAGCTCAGCAAGGCGGCCGGATAATTCCCGTTGAGGCCGAACGCCGCCCGCGTGTTGACGATTGTCGCCGTGGCCGTGCGTGGTCCATGGATGCCGCAGAACCCGAAAATGATCGCGCCGAGCACGCTGCCGACGACGGATGCGGCGATCGCCTGCCATAAGCTCAGGCCGAAGATGATCGTGAAGGCGCCGGCCGTGAGCACGACGTAGTTGAAGTTGCCGCCGAGCCAGGTCCAGTACAACGCTCCGGGCTGTCCATGGCGGTCATCCGCCGGTATCGGGTCCAGGCCGTGGACCTCGACGGCGAAGATAGAGTCGGCCGGGGGCTCCTGGCTCACCCCGGCCAGCGTTGGCCGCGTCTTTTCCTCTAGCGCCATTGCTATGGATCTCCTCTGTCGGGGCAACGCCCGCATCACACCTATGCGCGGGACCTCATACGATAGTCAGACACCAACCAGCGTCAGACACCAACCGACTGCGCGTGAATCGCCATAGCCCCCTTCCTACCGCCCTGTGACCGCGACCGGCCCCGGGCTATCCACCACAATTCCGCCCCGGAATATGATCAATGCTACCAAGCTATTGTAAGTTCGTCAACCACTGTAGACACGGATCAGGCGGCGGCGCGCCACATCTGCCCCGCGCCCGGGCATCCGCGCTCACGCCGTGTCCACCTCATTGCGACAAACTCATCGCGACAGATGCGCCGATCGTTCTACAAGCGCGTCATGACGTCGGTCCCATGACCGGCTTAACTCCCTCCCAGATGCCGGCCTGCAAGTGCTCTACCCACAAGCACAGAGCTTCGACAGCCCCCGCGTTGTACCAACTCCACGTCGAACCGGACACGAGCGACAGCGCATCGCCCTCGCGCACCTCGACCTCGGTGTTGTCGTCGAGGAGCACGAAATGAAGGCTGCCGCTAAGCATAAAGACGAAATTATCGTGTGGCCGGGCCAGAGGGCCTCCGCTGCTCTGCCCTGGAGGGACATGTAAGAGGGCGGGCTCAAGCGTCTGCCCCGGTGTGACGAGCTCTTCCCATGTGATGCCGCCCGCGAGCACCGTTCGCGGGCGGTCACCCGGTCGCACGAGGCGCGCCCCAGCGCGACAAGGCGAGGCGAATCCACTCATGGGCATTTCTAACGCGTCGGCGAGGCGACTGAGCAACTGCACCGAGATACCGCTTTCCCCACGCTCCACCGAATAGAGGAACGAGGAGGAGATGCCGGTCTGGTCGGCCAGGTCGGCGAGCGTGCGCTCACGCGCCAGCCTGGCCGCCCGGATGTGCAGTCCGACCGAGCGGTTAGCCATGGGCTGTGCCGCCGCTTCAAGTGACGCCGCACTGCCGATCGCCGCCGGGTTCCACCCATGGCGGCGGCGCAGATGCACGATTTGCCGCGCACGCCGCAGGTGGTCCTCAGTGTAGAGACGTTGACGTCCATTGCTCCGCGCTGGGATGAGCAGTCCTTTGCGCTCCCACACGCGGAGCGTTTGCGGGCTGACCCCCACTGCGGCGGCAACCTCACCCACGGTGTAATAATCCTGACCGTCGTGGCTGCGCATGCGGGACGAACCTACCGTTTTAAGCGCGCGGCGCTATCCCATAGCCCCGGCACGCCGGACACCCGCGCGTCCGGCGCAACGGGCGGACACAGACACAACCCGCTTGGCGTGCCGACGCGCGGCCACCACAAACACCGCACCTGTAAGCCTCCTTATATGACGCTAGACGAGAAAAACATATCGGATGCAGGATACCTCACGCGGCGTGTTCCGGCATTGTCCTGACCTTGTAGGTATCGATACAGACGGGAACAGTCTGGCGCATGGATGGCGTGGGAGACAGGGCAGACCTGATGTAGGGCCTATTTTTGGACGCACAACCAATGCGGAATGGCGACAAAGGTGAGCATCCCCCGCCAGTGTGCAACACGCTTCTCATAGCGGCTGGCGATGCGCCGGACCTGCTTGAGATGCGCGATCGGCCCCGGACCACCCGGCGCTGCCGCTACGTCACCTGTCGAACGGCCCCTACCGCCGCTCGTCTTTGCGGCGGGGGATGACCATCCCGCAGCTTGCCGACGCAGATAACGCCGGATGAGCGCCCTGCTGGACCCTATATCATATCCCCGACGACGCGCTTGAGCCAGATGCCCCGTCTTGGGTTTCTCGCCTGAAAATAACCGCTCCTACCCGCGTCGGCGACGCTTTTCATATCCGCTGGTCGCGCCGGGGCGCGGGGGGCCCTGGGGTGATAACAAGGGCCGCAACCGCTCCCACTGTCGATCTGTCAAGCTGTCGCATGTCCGTCCCTAAGCTTGCGACACTTTGAAAACAGGCTCTAATCTTCATATGCAACTCTGGGATCTAACAATGGATACAGCAGGTCAACCACGAGATTGCACAACGAGATAAGGATGGCTGACACCAAGACGGTGCCCAGCACTATGGGGTAGTCGAGGCCTTGGACCGCAGTCCACGCCCAGTTCCCGATCCCCGGCCAGCCGTAGACTACCTCCACGATGAGCACCCCACTCAGAAGGCTGCCCATGTCAAGCCCAATCTGTGTGAGAACAGGGAGCAGGGCGTTGGGCAGGGCGTGACGAATGATCACACGGTTAGCCGGTATTCCTTTGGCCCGTGCCGTCCGAATGTAGTCGGCCTGCATGATGTCGAGCATGCCCGCGCGCAGGATGCGCGCATACCAGGCTCCACCGGCCAAGCCAATCGTGAGAGCCGGCAGGATGAGGTGATCAAATCCTCCATAACCGCCCAATGGGGCAAGATGCCATCGAAAGGCAACCCAGTAAATGAGGACGAGACCCAGCCAGAATGACGGAGCGGTGATTCCAAGCAGCGAGAAGAGCATCAGGATACGATCTAGCCACGAGGACGGACGGACCGCCGAGATGATGCCAACAGGAATGCCGATCAAGAGTTCGCACAGCAATCCCGCCACGGCGAGAACGACCGTCGCCGGGAGGCGCTGGATTATCGAGTCAAGGACCGGCACGTCGTATTTGAATGACATGCCCAGATCGCCATGGATAAGATGCCAGAGCCAGAGGACGTAGCGGGTTTGGAAGGGTTGATCCAACCCGAAATGGTGACGAATATTGGAGATAGCCTGCGCCGAGGCGGTGGGACCGGCCATGAGGCGCGCCGGATCGCCCGGAACGATGTATAGCAGGGCGAACGTGATCGTTGTAACCCCCCATAGCACAACGAGCATCCATAGGAGACGCCGTGTCGCGTATGTCACCATCAGCGCATCCGTCCTTTGGGGTCCAGGGCGTCGCGCAATCCGTCTCCAAGCAGATTAAACCCGAGTACGGTAAGCATCAACGCCACACCTGGGTACAAGAAAAGCCAGGGCGCGGACTGGAAGTAGGCCTGCCCACCAGCAATCATAGCCCCCCAATCAGGGGTGGGCACCTGGATGCCAAGCCCCAGGTAGCTCAGGCCAGCTTCCAGCAGCACCGTCCCGGCAATGTTTAGCGTAAGGTAGACCAGAGCGACTCCCGTAAGTTGGGGAAGCACGTGATGCACAATAATCCCTGTGTCAGATACACCGAGCGCCCGCGCGGCTTCCACAAAGTCCCGTCTCTTGATCGAGATCACTTGACCGCGTATGATGCGAGCCATGGAGCTCCAGACGGTCGCGGCGATGATAATGATGATAGCTTGCAAGCTGGGTCCAATGGCCGTGACCAGCGCCAGGGCAAAGACGAGGCCCGGAAAGGCAAGCATCACATCGGTGAGGCGCATGAGCACGGCCCCAGTCACGCCACCCCAGTAGCCTGCCGTCAAACCGACCACAAGTCCGATCGCCATGGCCAGACCATTGGCGAAGATCCCGGCCGCCAGGGAGATGCGGGCGCCATAGATAATGCGGCTGAGCATATCACGCCCAAGGGTATCCGTGCCGAGCAGGAACTGCGAACTGTAGGCAATTGGATTGCCGTTGTCGTCCAGTCCCGTGTCGAATTGCCTGTTAGGGTCGTGTGGGGCCAGCAACGGCCCGAAGACCGCGACGACGATAAGGAGGGTAACGATGACCAGCCCGATAAGCGCCATCGGATTGCGCCTGAGGCTTCGCCACGCGCGGATGCGCCCATCCTCGGCCGGGGCGAACGGTTCGATGGCGTCTACCAACCCCAGCGGTACCTTCTCGAAAGGCAAATCAAATGCAAAACGCCGTGCCATGACGATGCCGTCTCCTTATGTTGTCGCAGCGAGCAGGAAGAGGGGCGGATGGGCGATCGGGTCTGGTCTGTGACAAACCCAGGAGGCTCTCACGTCACGATACGCACAGGCGGCGCTCGTGACGTGAGAAGCCCCTCACGTTCGATACAGGCAGGTCCGTCCTCGCTATCTGTTCTACCTGGTCGCGGTCAGGGTACAGTGACATCGCGCCAGACGGTCAGGCGTTGAGCGACCGATTCCGCCTGTCGTTTCACTGCCTATTGGGCCAAGCGGTAGTAGGCGTAATCCCACTGCCAGTTGGGATGGATGTAAAAATTGGCTAGCCGCGGCGGCCGAATGGTGACATAGTTGAGTTGGAACAGAGGGAAGATGCCGACGTCATCTAGAATAATCCGTTGCACCTGCCGCTCTAGCGCGATGCGTTTGCCCTCGTCTCCTGTAGATTCAGCCTGCTGCAACAAGGCGTCGGCCCGATGGTTGCAGTACAACTGGTCGTTGAACCCAGCGGGCGGTGTCTGACCGCAGCGAAAAATCGTTTCGATGTAGTCGCTGGCCTCCGGGAAATCGGGACCCCACCACGTGTTCCACATTGGAACGGCACGGGGTTTGGCTGTGAGCGTGAGAGCCGTCCCTTGCGTGACCGTCCGTACAGTGACGTTCACTCCGATAGCGGCGAGGTCCTGCTGGATCGCCTGTCCGACGATCGTGTCACCGGCCGTATCTGGCCAGAGGCCGGCAAGAAAAGTGGTGCTAAACCCATGTGGGTAACCTGCTTGAGCCAACAGAGTTTTCGCCTGTCCGGGATTGTAAGACAGGCCCGTGTAGGTTGGATCGTACGCGGCCAGCCCCCGCGGATAGCGCTGATTGAGGGCAGTGACACGATACTTCCCGATCAATTTAATGAGGCGTACGCGGTTGATCGCCATGGCCAGAGCCTTGCGGACACGTTGATCGTTGAACGGCTTGATCCCCTCGTTGAATGTCAGAGCAAACGGCTCCAGGCTTGGCTGCCGTACAAGGAGGCGCCCGAAACGAGGGTCAGCGGCAACGGCAGCATAGCTCTCCTTGGGCACACCGTCTGCCAGCATGTCGACATCTCCGCGCTCCAGCTTCAAGACCGCGACCGCATCGTTGACATTTAGTAACCAGGTGATCTTGTCTAGATATGGGAGCTGCGCGCCGCTGGCGTCGCGACCGTAATAGTATGGATTGCGCGCCACGACCAGGCTCTGGCCAGGCGTATACGAAACGAATTTGAACGGTCCACTCCCGGAAACGTGCTTGCCGAAGCTCTTGCCATAACGCGCGACAACACGTGGTTCCACCACGTAAAAGTTGATCATGCTCATCTTGTAGGGGAATACGGCGTCCGTGCGCGAGAGCGTGAAGCGGATCGTGAGTGGATCGAGCACCGTCACACCGCTCAGCGTCTTGGCTTTGCCGGCCTCGACCGCGTTGTACCCGTCGATCGTAGACAATTCGCTGACCGCCCAGCATCCAGTAGACGGATTCGCATCGCGGTTAATGCTGAACGCGACATCGGAGGCCGTGAGCGGCGTCCCGTCGGCGAAGTGGAGACCCCGGCGCAGACGAAACGTGTAACTGCGCCCGCCGCTGCCTACACGCGGCGCTGACGCGGCTAGATCAGGGTAGAGTTTGTTGTCACGCGTGAGGCCCAGGAGGCCGCTGTAGAGTTCATGTAAAGCGTGGATGCCTTCAGGGTCGACGGAAACCGCGGGATCGAGGACATCGATATCGCCGGCGCGCGCCACGACAAAGGATCCTCCGCGCGCGGTGACCGGCGCCTGTGCCGCACCGACATGGGGCACCACACCGGCAAGCGTTGAGGTAAGAGTAAGCAGGATGCTGGGCCGAGCTAGCATACGTATGTTCATGGATAATCCTTTAATGATCAATGTAGGGCTGAACGGTGATGCGGCATCATCTGATCAGCGTGAGCGGGACGCATGATGGCTCGAAAGCACGGTGAGATGGGCCTCGCGCTCAGGGTCGGTCCCGATGGAATCGGCGTACGCGCCGGTGGCAAGACACAATGTGGTACACCACCTCCTTTCATCAGTGCGTCGATCGGACGCGGTAATGGCGCGCAGGAGCACCCTCAACCCTCCTCATCGCGGTCGAGATAACGCGCATACCAATCAGTGATCCGTCGGATCATATCCTGTTGGTGCAGGCGCTCCACGACGGTGTGCCCTTCACGCGGATATACGATCATTTCCACCTCGACGCCTTGATCTTTCAGAGCCCGGAAGAACTGATATCCCTGGCTCGCAAACATGTCTCCCTCGCCGTTGATGATAAGCGTCGGCGTGTGAGCACGGCCGACGTGCATGATGGGCGAGAAACGCGTATACGGACCGGCCACATCATACGGATCGGCTGGCTGTCCGAGCGGGCCGTAGGCCAGTGCATCCCAGGCGGGGACAGGGCCAATGCCGTGGAATGAGCGCCAATCGGAAATGCCGGCAAACATGACGGATGCCCTGAACCGATTGGTCTGCGTCACAGCCCATGCAGCCATGAAGCCGCCATAACTGAACCCACCGATACCCAGGCGATCGGCGTCGGCCACGCCTGTACGTATGATGTAGTCGATCCCCGCCATGATATCTCCGAAGTCCTTTCCGCCCATGTCGCCCAGGTTTGCCTCGGTGAAGGCTGTTCCCCAACCCGTCGACCCACGCGGATTCGGCAGAAACACCGCGTGACCGCGGGCCGTGAGCGGGCGACACCAGCGCACGATATCGAGAAGAAAAGCATACGGCTGCAAGAATCCCGGGCCGCCGTGAACAAGAGTGATCACAGGCAGGCGCATGCCGTCGAAATAGCCAGGCGGTAGGGCGAGCAACCCCTGAATTGGCGTGCCGTCGGCCGCCGACCAGTGCAGTGTCTGGACCGGTCCTAACATCCACTCCTCAACCTCAGGGTGCAGGCGTGTTACCTGCCGCCAGTTCCCCATCCTATCGCCATCGAGCTGCGCCACCCATAGATCGACCGGACGTTCCGTATCCTCGCGCAACACGGCGATGTGGTTGCCGCTGCGGCAGAAGCGCGGCTGAACCTGCGGCGCAAACGTGCACTGGCCCCGCCACAACGTCGTGATCTGGCCGGTCATCTTGAGACGCCACAGAGCAATCTCGCCGTCCACATAGCCGCACCCAAGTAACGCTTCTCCGTCCGCCTCCCACTCCGTCCACGTCACCGAGAGCGGCTGCTCAGCCGTGAGCGTACGCACATCGTCCCGGTCGGTCGGTATCACGAGGACATCGCCCCCAATGACACCGCGATCGCTCCAGGTGCATGAGATGGCGGAGACAACCGTGCTGTCGGGCGAGAAGCGTGGATGGGCCAGTTGGCGCGGCGTCGTATAGAGAGTGCGTACCTCGGACGTGCCCAACATGACGACAGCCAGCCGCGCCTGATACCAGGACCATTCAAACGGCGTATCGGAGGTGACGAGAGTGGCCTGACGCCCATCCGCAGAGAGGCCGAATTCCCAGATGTGCATGTCCGCGGGGGTGAGCGCCACCACGGCGCCGTTGATCACATCGACGCTCCACAGGCGCGCAAAGTGGGGATGCTGCTCCAATTCTATCGCATCGTCCCCCTCTTCTCGCGCTAGGGATTCCCGTTCGAACTCGGCATCGGTCATGAGCAAGATGAGCTGAGATTCATCAGGAAGCCAGACCATGTCCTGTATCTCGCCGCGCACAGAGGTCAGGCGGCGCGCCTCATCATACCGTCCCGACATAAGGTAGATCTGCTCCGCTGCCGTGGGGGTACTCCCGCTCTCCTCTTCCTGTGGACGTCGAGAGAGCACGGCAAGCGTGTTGCCGTCGGGTGACCAGCGCAGCAGCCGATCGGCCACATTGTCCGGCGAAAATGCCCGCATCGTCCCATCATCAATGGTCACGACCGTGCTGGTCGTCGATGGTGGAGTCTCCTTCTCGACGTATGCCTGACCCAGGACAAAGGCGGCCACGGCGCCGTCAGGAGACAGTTGCAGGTCGCTGGCCGTGCGTATGCGCAGAATGTCATCAGGAGTAATGGATCGCGATAGTGTCTCGGTCACAGATGTTCTCCCGTCGTCCGTCGGTGTGCGGGACATGTCGTCTTATCGAACGAACCCGCGTAGAGCAGCCAGGCGCAACGCCGTCTGGAGCGCGCCGGCTTTCGGTCTTAGACCTGGGCACGACGTCGCGCGATTTGTGAGAGGACCACAGCCACGACGAGTGCTCCTCCATAAAACAGATTTTGGACGAAACTCTGCACGCCGAGCAATGTCAGACCAGTGATACCCGTCACCAGGAAATACACCGCGACAAGCGAGCCCCATGGATTGAAGCGACCAGGAACGATTGCTGTCGCGCCCAGGAAAGCTGCGGCAAACGATGGTAACAGAAACTGGAGACCCGATGTTGGATCAGCTCCGCCGATCGTACCTACGTATAGCACCCCAGCCGCGGCGCTAATCGTTCCCGACGCCACCATGGCGCCGATGCGCAGTCGTTGCACATGCAGCCCACTCAAGCGGGCGACGCTGCGCCCCCGTCCGACGAAGAGCAGCCGACGCCCCAGCGCCGTGTATTCGAAGAGATACCAGAGCAACACCGCGAGCGCTATCCCGTAATAAAACTCGAGCGAGATCCCCAGAAAGCGCTGGCCCACGACGAGATTGACCAACGTCGTGGACACCCCGCTGATCGTGTTCGAATTGCTAATCCACAGGACGATACCGCCCAGTATCGTCCCGGTTCCCAACGTCACGATGAGCGAGTCGATACCAAAAAACGTCACGATGATCCCGTTGACTGCTCCTGTAACCGCACCGACGGCAAGAGCAGCCAGGATGGCGACACCGATAGGCCACCCGCTGTTGACGTTCAAGATGGCGACCACCATGGACGAGAGCGTGAGAACACCGGCGATCGAGAGGTCGTAATCCCCTGCCGTCAACGGGATCAGCGCGCCCAACGTCAAAACCAGCAACACCGCCTGCGAACCGAAAATGGTCGCAAAGTTCGCCTGAGTCAGGAACGTGCGCGGCTCGAGTACGCCGAAGAGGGCGATGACGATCACCCAGGCGGCGACGAGGCCGAAACGTTCCGCCAGATCGGAAGCGCGCGGCCGCGCGGTCGTCTCGACGCGCTCAGTTCCCGCGTGCGCGGATCTAGAGTCCGGCACCGGATTCATGCCTATCCTCCATGACGCTGTCCCTCTCATTGGGGACACTGGTCAAGCATTGTTCAGCGATACGCTCCTCGGTGACCTCGGCTCCGGTGAGCTCCCGGACGATGCGTCCGCGCGCAACGATCAGGACGCGGTCACAGATCGCCGCGAGTTGCTCGTAGTCCGCGCTTGCGCAGACGACCGCTGTCCCGGCGGCCGCCGCGTCACGTATGACCCCAAAGATTTGTTGACGGGCACCCACATCCACCCCGATAGTCGGCTCGTGGAGCAAGAGGACGGAGGGTTTGGTCTGCAACCACTTCGCGAGCAGGACTTTCTGCTGGTTACCGCCACTCAATCCCTGATAGTCCATTTTCGGCGTCGGGGGGCGCACGTCATAGACGTCGATCAGCGCCTGCGCGTCATCGACCATACGGCCACGGTCGAGTCGCAGCGCTGTGAAGTACCGGCCAAGGACCTGCATCGTCACGTTGTCGGTCACAGTGACCGTGCCAATGCTCCCATCGCTTTGCCGATCGGCAGGGACGAACGCGATGCCCAGTGTGATAGCCTTCGCCGGCGTCATGGTCGCCAGCGCATAGGTCTGCCTGGCAAGAGTCATGGTCCCGGCAGCGGCCTGACGAGCGCCGAACAACAGGGTGGGAAGATCCTCGAAGCCCGAGCCGAGGAGGCCCGTCACGCCCAGTACTTCCCGCTTGTGGATGTCGAGGTCGACATCCCGCAAAGATCCGCCCCGCACCCCCTTGATCGAGACGACGATGGGTCGGTCCGATGGACGGTGCGTCGGGGGCGCCAGCGTATCGAGGTGGCGGCCGATAATCAACTGGACCATCTGCGCTTCCGTCATGTCACGGGTGGCGACAGTCCCGACGACCTCGCCGTCGCGTAACACCGTGATGCGATCGGTGATCTCGCGTACCTCGCCGAGATTATGCGAAACGAACAGGACGCTCGCGCCGCTCGCCACAATCTCCCGCACCAGTTGAAAAAGACGATCCGTCCCTTCTTTCGGAAGGAAGGCGGTGGGCTCGTCCAGGACGAGCAAGCCACGCCGCCCCTGTCCGAGGACATTGCTCGTTCGCATGTCGTCGACCGCGCGGACGATGCCCAACAAGGCACGATCGATGACGCTGATGTCGGACACCTGCGCACGTGGGGAGAGCTGCACACCGTAGCGCGCGAACAGGTCGGCGGCCTTGCGGTGCTCCCGCGCCCAGGAGATGTGCCAACGACGTGTCGAGGCCAACTCGCTGACGCGCAGGTTTTCGGTCACCGTTAACGAGGGGATAAGCGCGAGATCCTGATGCACAAAGCTCATACCGAGGTCGCGGAACTGGCCTGGCTGCAACGGCAGTTTAACGGGCGTACCATTGACGACGAGCTGGGCGCCAGGATCCGGCGCGTGGAAGCCGGCCAGGATCTTGATCAAGGTCGATTTCCCCGAGCCGTTCTGCCCAAGCAACCCATGCACTTCGCCGGGGAGCACGGTTAGACTGACGCCTTTGAGGGCGCGCGCGCCGCCAAAGGTCTTCGACAAAGCGGCGAGAGCGACGACGGGCGTCGACGCCGTCGCTCCTGCCTCGCCTACCATTGCACCCGGTTCATTCACCACATCACTCCGTCTAGTGGGATAGCTCCCACAGTTTGTTGTAGCCGCCGACGTAGCTCGACCCGAAGCCGGCCGAATCCCGCGGTGGCCGTCCTGTGTCATTGACTGTCGTTTGGTCGAAGATGCGCAGTGGGATTTTGGGATCATGCAGCACCGGGAGGCCCGCCATCAAGCGCATATGTTGATCCATGATGGCGCGACTGATCCAGTCGAGGTTCTCCCCGATGTCCATCTCGACACTGTCGCCTTGCTGAACCATTTTCAGCACGGACGGCGTCCCGTTGAACGTGACGACCTTGACTCGGTTGGTGGCGCCGGCTGCCCTAATCGCGGCGACGGCAAACGGCGCCTCGGCGCTATCGTAGAGCGCGATGACGTAGTTGATGTTGGGATCTTGTGCCAGCGCCGTCTGCACCTCAGGCTGAATCTTCGTGGCCACTTCAGGGATCGTGACGTTGATGAAGGATAACTTGCAGCTTCCCCCACAATGCCGCGTCATCTCGTCGTTGATCCCGTGCACCATAGCCTGGGTCGACACGACCTCGTTGATCGTGACGACCACCGCATCCACATGCCCCCTGGTCTTGTTTATCGTCCAATCAGCCAGCAACCGGCCCGCTTTTTCATACGGGATGTCGACGGTTGCGGCTAGGTTCGGCGCCGGCGTTTGTCCCACGTTATAGAGATGGGCGACGACGGTCCCAATCCCAGCGCCCCTGGCGGCCTTGATCTGCGGTTCTAGAACGGCCGGATTGATTCCGGCCAGAAGGTCGACGGCGCTCACCTTGCGACTCGTCGCCGAATCCATGCCCTGTGCCCACTGCGATGGCTGGCCCTGATTGGGCCACTCAATGTATTGCAGACCCACAGCGTTCGCGATGCCGCGCATGTTGTTGGAGATCGTCTGAACGAAGGGAATAGTACTGCTGGCCGGGATGACGAATAGCGACTTGCCCCGCGCGGCTTTCCGCGCGCTAAAGGCTGGTCCGGGTGGTGTGAATCGCGGGATGCCGGTGTACTGTTTGATCTGACCGGCGACGTAGGACATATCGGCCGTCGATGCGCGAAGCGTCTGTCGCTGCGCATCGACGGGTCGCCCGCCGAACGCCAGGGACACGGCGCCGACCGATGCGGCGACAGATAGGGCCGGTAACCAGCGGAATTGCGAGTGCTTCACGGCGATCCTCCTAATTGTGGGTGGCGCGGGAGACCGATTGACTGCCTGCTCTGTCAGACATCATGAGCGGGACTGCCGCGACATCGAATACCAGGGCTGTTGTCCTCTTTCACTGATAGGCCAGGCGGTAGAGAGTTTCGGTGAGAAGCCTGACGCCGGGGACGATATCATCCAGCGACGTGTACTCGTCGGGCGAGTGGCTGCGGCCATCGCGACTCGGAACGAAGATCATGGCCCGCTGGACGCCCGCCCGCGCGAGCACCTGCGTATCGTGCCCGGCACCACTCACCATTTTGAGATAGGGCAGTTCCAGGTCGTCGGCCGCCCGGCACATCAACGCGATCAATTCAGGGGAGCTTTGCGTCGGCGGTTGGGACGCCAGTTGCTCCATGTTGAAGCCCACACTGTGTCGCGCCGCGATTGTCTGGCATGCCTCCTGGATACGCTCAACCAGGTGTCGATGCGCGACGGGATCGGGATAGCGAACATCGATGGTGAATCGAATGGTTGCAGCGACGATGTTGGGCGCTCCAGGCGCGGCGGAGATGCGCCCGATCGTCGCCACAGCCGGCGGCCCGAGTTCGCGCGCCAGCCGCGTGATCTCAAGCACCATCTCCGCGGTGGGGATGATCGGGTCACGCCGCGCATCCATCGGAAACCCGCCCGCATGATCGGCCCGGCCTACGACGGTACACTCAAACTCCTCGAGCGCGGTGATCGCCTCGACGATGCCGACCGGGAGATGACCATCCTCTAGCACCGGACCCTGTTCTATGTGTAACTCGAGGAACACACCGATATCGTCTCTGTGGGCCTCCCCCACGTGCGTGGGGTCCAGATTGCACGCGCGCATCGCGTCGGCCACGCTCACGCCATCGGCGTCGACGATAGTCTCCGCCTCGCCAGGCTCGATCAACCCCACGATTGCACGGGAGCCCCAGAGGTTCGAATGGAAACGGCTAGCCTCCTCATCGCAAATAGCGAGCGTCTCGAGCGTGCGCGGGGGTGGTCCGAACGTCCGCAGGAGTGTCCGCACGGCGACGTACCCCGCAACGACACCCAGGGTCCCATCGAAGTGTCCGCCACGCAACGCGGTGTCGATATGCGACCCGGTCACGATCGAGGGACCCGATTCCCGCCCAAGCGCCACTCCAAAGACGTTACCAACCGCGTCGGTTCGGACCTGCAACCCTGCCTCGTCAAGCCAGCGCACGTAGCGGTCCACAGCGGCCTGCCACGCTGTCGTGTAGACGAGTCGCTGCATGCCGCCGTCGGGATGGCGACCGAATTGAGCCATCTCGTCGAGGCGCGTCGCGATTTCCTCGCGGTCGATCACGATGTGTGACACAGCATCTCCCATCATGATCGGGCAGGGTGGGCCGCGCGGAGACGGGCCGTCTCATCCGCGTCCAGGCGCCACCCGTCTGCCTCCACGGCCGCGGGGACCACCGCGACCCCATAGGCGTCCCTGGCGCTCTCGACCGTGACGTAGCCGTCGATCACATCGGCCAGCACTTTCTCGGGATCACGCTGGAAGGGATCGCCGTAGCCCCCGCCGCACGGGCTGACCGTCCTGATGGTCATACCGGCCTCCACCTTCATATAGGGGAACTTGGACGGCATGGGCCGCGCGGTCTTGTCGCCGGGGTTCAGGATCACCTCGCCCACATGGCCCTGCACGCCGTCAAACAGGCCGGGCGGCGGGAAGCGGTTCCCGTCACCCTCGAGGCTCATGCCACCCGGAGCGTCGAAGGTTACATCGCGGACCGAGCCCAGGCCGCCGCGCCACTTGCCGGGACCACCGCGATCCGTCACCAGTTCGTATCGGGTCACACGGAGCGGATAGTGTGACTCGATGTCCTCGATCGGGTTGTTGCGGGTATTGGCGAAGAGCGTATCGACGGCGTCCATGCCATCCTTGCCCGGTCGGCCGCCATAGCTGCCTTCGGTGATGTCCATATACACCCAGTACCTGTTATCGACCGTCCCGCTGTAGGCCGCCACTTTCAGATTACCGATCCCCGCCGACACACGGTCGGGCGCCACCTGGGCCAGCGCACGCATGACCGTGTCGGCCACGATATTACCCGGACAGAAACGCGCGATCGTCGGGGCGGGGAAGATTGGATTACACAGGGCGCCGAGCGGCGCGATGATGCGGATCGGCCGCGTGAGACCTGAGTTCTGCGGCACAAACTCGTGGACAGCCGTGTCCAGCAGGACGCTGCGGACGGTCAGATACACAGCGATATCGGTCGTCCCCTCGAACGGCATATTCAGCGGCAGGTCGATCTGCGGCGAGGTTCCTGTCAAGTCGACCGTCAGGTCACTCCCATCGATCGTGAGGGCGACGGCGATGCGCAAATCCCTGTATGATGGGTCGTCCATATCGGAGAAGCCGTCGATGAACCCCTCGGCGTGATACGTACCGTCGGGCAGGTCCTGAATTTCCTGCCGCAGCATACGTTCGGAGTAGTCCATCAAATCCTCGCTGGCCGCCATGACCTTCTCCACCCCGAAGCGTTCGAGCAACTCGACGTAGCGTTGCGCCCCAATCTGGCACGCCGCCACCTGCGCCTCCATATCGCCGACGACGAGATCCGACGCCCGAATATTGTCGCGCAGCATCCTCCACAGCACCTCGTTCTTGATACCCTTTTCGTAGGCCTTGAGCGCGAGAAACTGGAGCCCCTCGGCATAGGCGTCTTGCGCGTTGACGATGCCGCAACTGCCAGGGCTGAGCGAGCCGATGTCCAGGTGGTGCGCCGTGGTGAACGAGAAACCGACAAGGCGCTCCCGGAAGAACACCGGTACGCAGAAACCCACGTCCGGTCCGTGGGATGCTCCGTGATAGGGCGAATTGTGGATAATCACGTCGCCCGGGTAGAACTGGTCACCGCGCTCCTCGAACAGGCGAAAGATTCCGCGCGCATAACCGGGGATTGGGCCGAGCTGCAGAGGGGTGGAGAACGTTGACTCGCACAACTGTCGCCCCTGCGTATCTAGCAACGCGCAACCGAAATCTTCCGACTCGCGGATGATGCTGGAATAGGACATGCGCGTCAACTTGTGCCCCATCTCAATCGCAATGCTCTCGAGCGCGCCGGCAATCACACGTGCCGTGACGGGATCGATGCGGGAGCGTACCGGCGATGGCGTCGGGCTAAGCGTTGTCATGGGTTCTCCTTTCAACCGCGTCTGTGTGCGTGAGCAAGAGGCTGCCGCTCGGGTCCACGTGAAACGACCAGCCCGGCGGGACGACGGTCGTGCTGTCGACCTGGAAGATGATGGCCGGCCCCGCGAGTGTGTCGTTCGCACGCAGACGCGTGCGCTCGTAATAGGTCGTCGGGAAGCGCCGCAACTCATCTTTGTCGCGGAAGAAGACGTCCCGTTGCCCCAATACAGGGCTCGCCTCACCATCGTTGGCCGCGACACCCAGCGGAGCAATCTTGGGCATGCGCCCGATGCCCGTGAGGCGGATGGAGACCGCCTCTATCGGCGTGGTCGGAAAGCTATGCCCATATTCCGCCGCGTGGAGCGCGTGGAACGCCGCCCATACCTCGTCCATGCGCGCATCATCCAGACGGCCGGTCGCGACGGGCACGCGCAGTTCGTAGCCCTGGCCGACATAGCGGCAATCGGCGCCGCGCACCACCGTGATTGCCGATTCGTCGATCCCGTCGGCCCGCAATTGCTGACGCACCTCGTGCTCCAGGTCCGCGTAGTCGCGATTGAGCTTGTCGAGGTCGAGGTCCGCGTTGAGCATGAACTCGGTGCGCGTCAAGTCATATTTGAGATCGGTGGTCAGCAGGCCTATCGCCGATGTGATGCCAGGATGAGGGGGGACCAGAACCTCGGGGATATCGAGCGACTCCGCGACCTCCGCGGCGTGCAGAGGGCCGGCGCCGCCGAACGCAACAAGTGTGAACTCGCGCGGGTCGTGCCCCTTCTGTATCGTCACGCCACGGATCGCATTGGCCATATTATTGTTGAGGATTGTGAGCACGCCCTCGGCCGCCTCCTCCCGGCTCAGGCCAAGCTGGTCGGCCAGTCTCTGGATGACGTCCGCCGCGTGCTCAGGATAAATACGCATCTGACCGCCAAGGAAATGCTCAGGGTCGAGGCGCCCCAGGACAAGATGAGCGTCGGTCACGGTCGGCTCCGTGCCGCCCCGCCCGTAGCAAGCCGCGCCCGGCGTCGCGCCCGCGCTGCGTGGGCCGACATGGAATGCGCCGCCGCGGTCGACATACGCGATGCTCCCGCCACCCGCGCCAATGGTTTCGATGTCGATCATCGGGACCATGACCGGATACCCGCCAATCTGCGTGTCGCGTGCGCTCGCTTCCGCGTAGCCATGCGCGGTGACGATGCCGATATCTGCGCTCGTCCCGCCCACGTCGAACGTGATGAGCTTGCGACGCCCGGCGAGCTGTCCAACCCAATCGCCCCCCAGGACACCGGCGGCCGGCCCCGAGAGCAAGAGCGTGACGGGCATGTCGGCCGCCGCGCGAGCCGTCGCAACGCCACCGTTCGAGCGCATCAGGTGAATGTCGGACGTTATTCCCGCCCCCGCGACCGCTTTCCCCAGGTGCTCGATGTATCGCTTGACTTTCGGACCGACAAAGGCGTTCAGCGCGGCCGTGGTGAAACGCTCGAACTCACGGAACTGCGGCGAGATGCTGGCCGAGGTGCTCACAAAGGCTTCGGGGTACTCCCGTGAAATGATGGCGCGCACCCGCTCCTCATGCTCCGGATTGAGATAGGAGAACAGGAAGCAGACGGCGATCGCCTCCACACCGGCGGCCTTCAGTTCACTGATCGCCTGGACTGTCGCCTCCTCGTCGAGCGGGACCTCCACGCTCCCCTGAGGCGGCTTGACCCGCTCCCGAACAACCTTGCGATAACGCCTGCGCACCAGGGGGCGATCCTGCCAGGGGACCTCTTGCATGATGGAATAGTGCTGCGGGCGTTGATGGCGCGCGATGTGGACGATGTCACGGTAATTCTCCGTCGTGATCATGCCCGTCTTCGCGCCATCGTAGGTGAGCACGGCGTTGGTCGCGATCGTCGTGCCGTGGAAGATATGGTCGATCTGGCCCGGATTGAGGCCTAGTTGGCTCGTGAGTTGGACCAGTCCGTCCACCATACTGCGCGACGGATCGTCGACCGTCGTTGGCACCTTATGAACGTAGCTCCGCTCGGTCACGGTATCGGTCAGAACGATGTCGGTGAACGTACCGCCGACATCGACTCCTACAAGGAACATACGCATCCTCCCCGGTACATCACCGCATCAACAGTCGTCTGCCTAGACACTATCACATCTCCTATACAGTAAATGTCGGTCCTGCCACATCAACTCCGACGGCGGACGTGGAGCCACATACAGCAGGGGGCGCGGCCGGATGGTTCGGCCACCATGAAACTGGGTATCCCGTACGATCATCAGTCTTATTGTGATGGATTGAGTATGATTTTACCGTAGTGGCTCCGGTCGGCCACTGTGCGGTGGGCGTCACGCGCCTGCTCCAGGGGAAAGACGCGGTAGATCGGCGGTCGTAGCACTCCCTCACTGGCAAGGGCGAGCACCGTCCGCACCTCATCCTGAGTCGCGGATGTAGAACCGATAATGCGCGCTTCCTTACGAAAGAGATCGATCACGTCGATACCGGCCAACTCCCCGGCATGGCCGCCGCAGACAACCAGGCGCCCACTTGGCGCCAGGCAGGCCACACTCTTGGTGAAAACGTCGCCGCCGACATGCTCAAAGACCAGATCGGCGCCCCGGCCCCCCGTTAGGTCGCGCACCGCGTCGTCCAGATCCGTCCGCCGATAATTGACGATCGCATCGGCCCCATCGGCTGAGGCTATCGCGAGTTTCTCGTCAGAACCAGCCGTGGCGATGACACGAGCGCCGGCATATTTGGCCAACTGCAAGGCAACGCTGCCGATGCCGCTGCCGACGGCGTTGATGACCACCGTCTCACCGACGCGCAGGCCGGCGCGTGTGATCAGCATGTGCCACGCCGTCCCGCACGCTATCTGCAGCGCGGCCGCCGTCTCGTAATCCATCGCGTCGGGAATCGGTAAGGCGCCACGCTCGGGCACGCACAGATACTCCGCGTAGCCACCGGGCAGATTCCACCCTGGTCGCAGGGCGTCGGAGCACATGTTATCTCGCCCGGTCGTGCAGTACGCGCAGACGCGGCAGACGATGTCGGCCAAAGCCATCACGCGGTCGCCCGGTTGCAGGCGTGACACCCCCGCCCCCACCCCAACCACGTCGCCCGCCGCTTCCATGCCGAGGATATGCGGGAGATCGAGGGGGATGCGCGAGACGCCGGCCCGAAAGTCAAGATCCAGATGATTGATGGCGCAGGACCGAACGCGTACAATGATCTGTCCAGGACCGGGCACGGGATCGGGTACCTCCTCCAGCGTCAAGACCTCGTCGCCCCCGTAGCTATGAAACCGTATGGTGCGCATGGGCATGTCTCCTACGGGTTACCGAGCGACCAGTCCGGGCTGTATGGGAAGTCGGTTGCAAGTCCCTGCGTGAGCCGCTCGGCGAACCGGAGACTGGCCAGTTCGACCAGCTTCTGGCCGACCGCGGCGCTGGCGCCGGTCGCGTCGCGCCCGAGCACGCCTGTGCGCGAGATCTGGTCCATGCGGTAGTCCCAGAAGAAGTCATCGTCGGTTTCGTTCACCGCCCGATTCATGTGGACCAACGCGGGCCGCAGGTAGAGCATGCATGATGTTTCAGCATAGTTGGCGTGCGATATATCGGCCGTATGCGGACAGTCTACACTCATCTCCGGCTCGTCCTCGACGGTGTCCCACCAGTTGGCCAGCTTGACCCGCGCATCGTTGTGCGCGCAACGCAGGTCCTCCAGAACGGTGTAGAGGCCGGCGAGGTTCCAGGCGTGGGCATTGAGAAAAACGAACTGCCGAACCCCCGACCTGTACAGCGAGTCGGCAATATCGCGCAAGACGATGGAGAGAGTGTGTGGGCGCAGGGAGATCGTGCCGGGCCATCCGCCATGACTGCCTGAGATGCCGTACGCGAGTGGTGGAACAACAGGCACACCGGTGTGGGCCGAAATACGCGTCGCGACTTCCGTCGCCAGGATCCAATCGGTATTCAACGGTAGATGGGGGCCATGCTGTTCCACCGCTCCCACGGGGATGATGGCCGCGCGCGTCGCCGTCACAAGATCGGCCACGTCCGTCCAACTCAGGTGGTCCCACAGAACTGGTTCCGCTGCCATGGTTCTCCTTCACTCTTATGTGGCCAGACGGGCGAGCGTGTGGGCCAGGACGCGCACGCCGGCTACAATATCATCCGCGCGCGTCGCCTCCTCGGGACAATGGCTGCGTCCACCCACGCTCGGCACGAAAATCATGCCGGTTGGGGCCAGATGCGCAACATTCATGGCGTCGTGCGCCGCTCCGCTGGACAGGTACATGTGGGGCGTATCCGCGGCCCGACAGGCCGCTCCGATAGCCTCGATAACCATGGGCGAGAGGTCCACCGGTTCGATACGCCCGACCTCCTCGGCGGTGACGCTCAGGGAGCGCCGCGCCGCGATGGCCGCTGCTTCTTGCCGAATGCGCGCGATCCCCCGGTTGAGTTCAGTCGCCTCGACGTGCCGCACATCCACCGCCAGTGTCACCTCGCCCGGAACAACGTTGCTGGCCCCGGGCACGATGTCTAGCATGCCCACCGTCGCCACGGTGGGTGGCCCCAGTTCGTCGCGCGCGATGCGCTCGACCGCGAGGATCAGTTCGGCCGCGCCCGTGAGCGCATCCCGGCGCAGTGTCATCGGCGTGGCCCCAGCGTGGTCTGCGGCGCCGACCAGCCGAAAGGTAAGATTGACCGGTGTGGCGATACCGGTCACCACCCCGACGGGGAGGCCGGCCGTATCCAGGACGGCTCCCTGCTCGATATGCAGTTCGACGTAGGCGCGAATGGTGGACGGATCTCGCCGCGCGTCGCTCAGCCGCGTCGGGTCCAGCCCCCACCGCCGCCACGCCTCGGCTATGGTGACGCCATTGTGGTCGCAGCAGGACTGCACTTCCTCCGCCGTGAGCGTGCCTCGCACGGCGCGGCTACCCATGAGGCCGATGTTGTTGAAGCGCGCGCCTTCTTCATCGACAAAAACGACCACCTCAAGCGGATAGCTGAGATTCAGGCCGGCATCGTCGATCGCACGGATCGCCTCTAACGCGGCGACGACGCCGAGCGCCCCGTCAAGGGATCCCCCACGGGGAACGGTGTCGAGGTGTGACCCGCTCATGACCGGTGAGCCCGTGGCGCCGCTCTCCGCGCGACGCGCAAAGATGTTGCCGGCCGCATCTACCCGCACCGCCAGGCCTGCCTGGCTCATTGCCGCCATAATATAGGCGCGCGCCGCTTCATCCTCACGGCTGTACGCGCGCCGGGTAATCCCGCCGCCTTCCTGCGCGCCGATGGCCGCGAGCGCCGTCAGATCGGCTTCGATACGCCGCTTGTCAACGTAGTCTCCGGCGCGCCCACACTGCCCGTCCATCAACTCCCCCTCGTCGCCGCGACCTGCACGTTCGTAAAGACATCGGGCGCCCCCACATACTCTTTGGCCGGTGGCGGCGAGAAGCCCATGCTCTTGCTCGTCCGCAGGCCGTAACCAACGCTCGCTTCGGCCAACTTGACCGCGCAGGACACGCCGTCCAGGACAGGCACGCCCAGCTCGCGCTCCAGATCCTTGTCGACATGGGCCAGCCCGGCGCACCCCAGCAACAGGACCTCGGCTCCATCGTCCGCGATCGCCCTCCGTCCCTCCGCGCCGAATCGCAGGCGCGTGACGTCTGCATCGTCGTCCAGCGCCAGGATCGGGAGATCGACGGTGCGTATCGAGGCACAGCGGCCCTCCAGTGCGTAGCGCCGCACGAGCTCGTCCGTTGCCGGCTTGCTTCGCGCTGGCGAGGTCAGGATGGAGAAGCGATGCCCCAGGGTACAGGCCATCAGCATCGCGGACTCGGCGATGCCGAAGACGGGGGCCGCCAGCGCTTCGCGCGCGGCGTAGAGTCCTGGATCGTCGAAGCAGGCGATCACGAAGGCGTCGAAGGCGTCACGGTGGTCGAGGAGCACCTCGAGAGCCGCCTCGGCGGCCACGACGGCGTCGACGTAGCCTTCGATCGAGCGTGGGCCACGAGACGGCTGCACGGTTACGATCGTGGTCTGTGGGTGCGCATAGAGATGCGCGGCGGCGTCGATGGAGCGCGTCATGCCGGCACTCGTGTTAGGGTTGACGATCAGGATCTTCATCGCGCCGCCACAGCCTCGCGTCCCACGCCCGGCAGGAAGTGGCCGAAGCCGCGCCTACCCACGATCTCACCGTTCAGATAGACAGTCTGTCCGCGTACGATCGTGCGCTCGACGCGGCCCCGACAGGCCGTGCCGTGCAAAGGCGACCACTTGTTCAGGCTAAAGGACCGGGCCTCGTCGACCGTCCACTGCGCGTTCGGATCGTAGAGCGCCAGGTCGGCGTCAGAGCCGGGCAAGATTGTGCCTTTCCGAGGGTACAGGCGAGTGGCGCGCGCCGCGTTGGTCGACGTCAATCGCACGAACGCGTCGAGGGACAGGCCGCGCTTGTGGACCGCCTCGCTCATGAACAGGGGGTAGATGACATCGATGCTCTGGATACCCTGTGGCGCCTCCCAGATCGATACCCAGCCGGCTTCTTTCTCCTCTCGCGTGTAGGGCGCTTGGTCGGAAATGATGGAATCCACCGTGCCGTCGAGCACGTAGGGCCACAGCGCGTCGACCTGGTCGCGCGCGCGAATGGGCGGCGCACAGCGCGCGAACGGGGCCGTCCGATAGTAATCTTCCTCGTCGAGGACGAGGTGGTGCAGGCAGACCTCCATGGAAACGCGCTGTCCGGCCGCCTTGGCCGATTTGACGACGCGAGCCGCAGCCGGAACGCTTACATGCACGACCTGCAGGCGGACGCCAGCCTCGTGCGCGAGCGGGACGACCCGGTTGACGGCCTCGTATTCTACGAATGGCGGTCGCGACTCAAGATGTGCAGCGGCATCGACTCGGCCTTCCGCCCGCAACCGCTTCAAGTTTGCGGCTAGCAACGCGGCGCTTTCCGCATGGACCAGCACCAGCCCATCGAAACGGGCGATCTTGAGCATGGCATCGAGCAACTCGGCATCGTCCACATTTGGATAACTCGGTTCGGAGGCGGGCATGAACGCCTTGAAACCGCGCACACCCGCGTCCCGCATCTCCTCGATATGGTCGATGCTCTCGGGGATGAGCGCGCCCCAGAGGCCGAAGTCCACATAAACCTTCTCCTCGGCCAGGCGCACCTTGTGGCGCACACGCTCCGCCGTGCTCGTGGGTGGGTCGGACAGCGGATGCTCCATAATCGTCGTGATGCCGCCGGCGGCGGCGTTCATCGTCTCGGTGCCGAAATCGGCGCGATCTGGCCGGCCCGGCTCCTCGACGTGGACGTGGGGATCAATACCACCCGGCACGACCAGGAGGCCGCGCGCGTCGATCTCTTCATCGGCGCGCGGCAGCAGATCCTCGTCATCCGTGATCGCCGCGATGCGGCCGTCTTTGATGATGAGATGCCCGACGAACACGCCGTAGTCGGTCGCGATGGTCCCGCCGCGGACGACCGTGGTTTCCGTGGTTCCCATGTTCTACTTTCCTCCTCTGCCGCGCGTGCGCGCTACATACGTCCTAAAAAATAGCAGTCGTACCCGTGCGAAGGCGCGAGATAGCGAAACCGGCGACGGCGAGCCGTCGCCCGCCTGCGGCAACGGTGATCGCACCACGTTGGAGCGCGCCACATCTCACACGATGACAACGGGCGCACTTCAGGCTGCGACCCCGCGGGGATCCAGGACATCGCGGAGGCCATCGCCGATAAGATTGAAGGCCATGACCGTCACGAAGATGGCCATACCCGGGAACGTGGCGAACCACCACTGGTCCAGGAAATAGGTGTGGCCGATGTTAACCATCGAGCCCCATTCGGGTGCCGGGGGCTGGGCTCCGACGCCGATGAAACTGAGGCTCGCCGTGGTCAGGATGGCGTAGCCCGAGTCGAGCGTCGCCTGCACGATGATCGGTGTGAGACAGTTGGGGACGATGTGGCGCACCAGGATGCGCAGGGCGCCGACACCGGTGGCGTAGGCCGCGGTCACGAACTCGCGGTTCTTGTAGGCGAGGACCTGCCCCCGCATGAGCCGCGCGTACCACGGCCACCACACCACCGCCACCGCCACCATGGCGTTGATCAGGCTTGGCCCCAGTGACGCCGCGATCGCCATCGCCAGGACCAGGGCGGGGAAGGCCAGGAACATGTCGGTCACGCGCATCAAGATCTCGTCGACGACACCGCCCACGTAACCCGAGACTGCCCCCACGACGCAGCCGATGAGGCTGGCAGCCACGATAACGGTCACCGCGGCGGAGAGCGAGAGGCGAGCGCCATAGAGCACGCGGCTGAACATATCGCGCCCACCGTCGTCCGTGCCGAAGGGATGGCCCGGGCCGGGCGGCATGAGGCGATGCCCCAGATCCATAGCCGTCGGATTGTCGGGGGTGAACAGCGGAGCGAAGACGGCCAGGATCACGAGTATGGCCACCACGATCAGACCAACGACCGTGAGCGGGCTGCGTAGCAGCCGCCGCCACGCCCCTGGCCGTCGTGCAACCCCGACCGTATCGATCGTCGGCTCCATCGCGATGGTCGGGGCCTCGGCGCCGGGAGCGATGACGTCCTCCATGCCGCGCGCCATACGTGTCCTCCTCCCTATCAGAATTCGATGCGCGGATCAGCCACGACGTAGAGCACGTCGACCACGAGGTTCGCCACGACATAGATACCGGCGACGACGAGGGTAACGCCCATGATGCCCGGGAAGTCGAGATTACTGATGGCATTGACGCCGTAATACCCGATGCCTGGCCAGTTGAAGATCGTTTCGGCCAGGAAATCGCCGCTGAGCAGGTAGCCGAGTTGGAGTCCAACGACCGTCAGGGTCGGCGCGATAGCGTTCTTGAGAGCATGGCGGAACACCACGCGATAGTAGCCCACCCCTTTCGCCGTGGCCGTGCGGATGTAATCCTGGGCCAGAACGTCCAACAACGAGGCGCGCGTCATGCGCGTGATCAGCACCAGGCTACCCAGTGCCAGGGTCGTGGCGGGCAGGATCAAGTGCGTGATAACGTCGCTCAGAACGGAAAAATCTCCCGTGATGACGGCGTCGACCAGGTAGAGACCGGTCACGGTTGGCGGAGGTGAGTCGAGCAGATCGAGACGTCCACCGATAGGTAACCAGCCAAGTTTTCTGAAGAAGATGAGCTGGGCGACGAGGCCCAGCCAAAAGATAGGCATGGAAACGCCGGCGATCGAGGTCACGCGGATAAGCCCGTCGATGATCCGGCCGCGTCCGATCGCGGCATAGACGCCGAGGAGTATCCCGACCCCTACCGCGATGAGCAGCGCGCACAGCGCTAACTCGAGCGTGGCCGGGAAAAACTGCTTGATATCGTCGAGCACGGGGCGCCGATCCGTGAGCGAAATACCCAGATTGCCATGGGCCATGTTCTGAAGGTAGATCAGGTACTGCTCCGGCAGCGACCGGTCCATGCCGTAGGCGTGCCTGAGAGTCGTGACCTCTGACGATGTCGCGTGCGGCCCTGCCAGCAGACGGACAGGATCGGCCGGCACGATGTGGGTCAACGCGAACGTGATCAGCGTCATGCCGAAGAGGACGAAGATCAGGAAGAACAGGCGCCGCGCGATAAATCGAAGCATGCCGAACCCGCGTTACTCCTTCGGGGGTGGGACCGGGTGG
>JAABUO010001198.1_pt1 | contig 35805 bp, 23 predicted proteins | sample 5559291 | NCBI WGS metagenome assembly JAABUO01 (sample SAMN10711878, study PRJNA513372) | rock metagenome | isolation source: Antarctica rocks | place: Antarctica: Victoria Land, Finger Mt sud
ATCTGGCAATTCCTTGCTCTACGGTGCACGTTGAGAGACTGTTCAGTAGAGCGAGGGACCTACTAGGTATCCGCCGCACCACCATGTCCCCATGGCGTATTGAACAATTGTGCATTTTGAAGGATAAGTATATGGTTGAGGGTGTATTTAAAAGTTCAAGTTAAATACAAATCGTTGCTGTATTTAATTAAGTAGGATTTAGTAAATTTGACTGCTATCAAGTTCAAGTTCAAATACAGGCTGTATTTAATAAATCCGACTTATGCCGGGCTCTGCAATGAAGTAGATGGAGAGGGTAGATTTATCAAGGAACGGGATTTTCATTTTGACGCACGATGAAGATAGTCTAGACCATAATAACATTGGGGGAGTTTAGCCGAAGGGATGTCCGTCGGACGAGGTTGACGGTGGCCCGCCGGTGATCGACTCGTCCGATGTCCGATTGTCTAAACGACAGCCAATCACAGCACGCGCTGAGCTGAAAGCCACCTGTCGCGGATAGATTACATGTCCGTCCCTTGATGATTCACAAATGCTTTATATATTATGCCAGCACCCAGACAATTGGACCGTGTTGAAATCGTGAAGCGAAGAGGCATTGAACCTTGAAGTCTTTCACTGCCATGTCGTACCAGAATACATCCCGTCTGGGCAAGGTTATCGGTGCACCATCATCTGTGGGGCCAGGGGAATGGCCTCTTGAGACAGAACGACTAGACAGTGGGACTTTACTACCCTTAAAGGACACTACAGCTGGTGCACAGGAGGGGGAGGAGGAAGAGGAAGCTAGAGATGTGGTGCCGCCCCGACCCCTTGTAAGTCAGAATGAGAAATTTACAACAGCCCCATTGCTCGATGAAGACATGCTTTTCCGTACGCTATCTCATCGCCAAAGCAACGTCTCCAAAGTCACTACTGGCAATTCTTTGGTGCAGAGTGAGCATGACGACCGTGAAATTGATAATCTCATTGGGACTATGTTTGGAGACGATCATGAAACAGAAGGAAACGCCCGCCACAGAGGTGTGGTGTTCACTGATCTTACAGTCAAAGGTGTTGGTGTTGGAGCGACTCTTGGGGGAACTGTTGGCAGTCTCTTTTACGGACCCTTCGAGACTTTGTACAAGCTTATGACAAAAGGGAAAAAAGCGGTGGTGTCTCCGATACGGATCTTGCTCCATAGTTTCAATGGTTTTGTGGCTCCTAAAGAGATGTGTCTTGTGCTAGGTCGCCCTGGAAGTGGGTGCAGCACTTTCCTAAAGACCATAGCCAATCAACGCAGTGGGTTCAAAGCCGTCGAGGGTGTTGTTGAGTATGGCGGGGTCTCTGCAGAGAAGATGCAGAAGCATTTTCGAGGAGAAATTGTCTACAATCCGGAGGATGATGTTCATTATGCTACTCTTACAGTACAAGAAACGCTCAAATTTGCTCTAAAGACTCGGATGCCTTCCAAAAATCTAAGACAAGAAGACCAGTCAAGAGAAGCCTATGTGCAAAAATTCTTAAAAAATGTCAGCCGTATCTTCTGGATTGAGCATACCCTTGGAACGAAAGTTGGCAATGAATACATTCAAGGTGTCAGCGGTGGAGAGCGTAAGCGTGTCAGTATCGCAGAGGCGATGATCACCAAGGCTTCTATCATGGTGTATGACAATTCTACGCGAGGTCTAGATGCTAGTACAGCTGTCGAGTATGTCAAATCACTTCGCGCTATGACGAATATCGCCAAGATCAGTACCTTTGTTGCCTTGTATCAAGCCGGTGAGCATCTCTACGAAGCGTTTGATAAAGTACTTCTTATACACGAAGGCCGATGTGCTTACTTTGGTCCTGGTGAATTTGCGAAGCAGTACTTTGTTGATCTTGGATTTGAGTGCCCACCACGTTGGACTACCGCTGATTTTTTGACGTCTGTCACCGACGAGCATGAGCGGGTCATACGAAAAGGGTATGAAAACAGATTCCCGCGTACGGCTGAGGAACTTGAGGACAAGTATCGGAAGTCAGATTTTGCCAGGAAGGTGCTTGAAAGTATAAAAGCAATTAAAGAAGATACTCAACAGCAAGCATCATCAACGAAACGGAAGGAGAAAAATTATGAGATTGGGTTTTGGAGCCAAGTCAAAGCATGTACGATTCGACAATATCAGGTTGTCTGGGGAGACAAGGGTTCTGTCATTGGAAAGTGGGGTGGTTTAGTATTCCAAGGCCTAGTATCTGGATCATTATTCTTTCAGCTTGGCACAGATGCCGCGTCAACATTTACAAAAGGAGGAACCCTATTTCTTTCCGTCCTTTTCTTGTCTCTACTTGCCTTAGCCGAGCTCACGTCGGCATTTGATTCTCGTCAGATCATGTTGAAGCATAAAAGCTATACATTTTACCGTCCTTCGGCATTCGCAATGGCGCAAGTATTTGCGGACACGCCATTAATCGCCATACAAGCTATTATTTTTGATGTTATCATTTACTGGATGGCTGGACTCGCTCCTACTGCTTCGCAATTCTTCATCAATCTGTTTGTACTATTTCTTACCTCTTCCACCATGTACGCTTTCTTCAGGATGATGGGAGCTCTGAATAGTTCTCTGGACAACGCCACCAGGGTCACTGGGCTGACGCTGCAGGCGGTTATCACATATACTGGTTATCTGATTCCCACAACTTCGATGCATCCATGGTTTCGATGGATCAATTACATCAATCCATTGGGGTACGGGTTTAGTTCCTTGCTCGAAAATGAATTTTATAACGCCCGCATTGAATGTACACCACCATACCTCGTCCCCAACGGACCTGGGTACGGTGATCCGCAATTTCAAGGGTGCTCATTAGCAGGAAGCGTTCCTGGGCAAACATTTGTGGCTGGTGAGGCATTTATTGAAGCATCATACGATTACTCTCGCTCGCAATTGTGGAGGAATGTTGGTATAATAATTGGCTTTTGGATCTTTTTTGTAGCCTGCACTGTCATTGGTACAGAATATCAAAATCCAAATAAAACCGGCGGTGCTGTCACCATTTTCAGAAGAGGTGGCGCGCCTGCTGATGTTACTAAGGCTTTGGACAATGGCCAAACTCCTCGAGATGAAGAGAAGGCACAAGACAGTGGAGTTGCAGATGTGAATTTCCAAAGGTCTGAGGAGAGCAATGAGAAGGAGAAATTGAACAAGATTGGCAAGAATGAATCCATCTTCACTTGGAGAAATGTAAACTTTTATGTCCCCTATGGGAATGGCACCCGGCAGCTCCTCACTGACGTGCAAGGCAGTGTCCGACCTGGAAGACTGACAGCGCTCATGGGTGGCTCTGGTGCTGGAAAGACTACTCTGCTAAATGTTTTGGCACAGAGGACACGATTCGGTAAGATTTCTGGCGAATTCTTGGTCGACGGTAGACCACTCCCACGCTCTTTCCAACGATCTACAGGTTTTGTCGAACAAATGGATGTCCATGAACCTACAGCTACTGTTCGTGAAGCACTGCAGTTTTCAGCCCTTCTCCGACAGCCCCGGGAAACGCCAAAGCAAGAGAAACTGGATTACGTCGAGACGATTATATCTTTACTGGAAATGAATTCTTTTGCAGAGGCACTAATTGGGACTATCGGAGCTGGATTGAATCAGGAGCAACGCAAGCGAGTAACAATTGGTGTTGAGCTAGCCAGCAAACCTGAGCTTCTGCTCTTCCTTGACGAGCCAACATCTGGACTCGACAGTGGAGCTGCTTTTAACGTTGTCAGATTCCTAAGAAAGCTTGCGGATGCTGGATTGAGCATTTTGTGCACGATCCATCAACCAAGCTCAATACTGTTTGAAAACTTTGACGAACTCATTCTCTTAAAGCAAGGAGGTCAGGTGGTGTATGCTGGTGAACTTGGAAACGACAGCCAGACGATGATACATTATTTCGAGTCACATAAATCAGTTAGCAAGATCCCAAAAAGTGCCAACCCGGCGGAGTGGATGCTTGACTGCATTGATGAGCACAAGCAGAAGCAAGACTGGGGACAATTGTGGAGGGAATCAGAAGGCCGCAAGGATCAATCCAGAGAGCTGGAGGAAAATATCAAGGAGCGTTCTAATGCGGATGCTACCTATAATGTCCAAGACAAAGAATACGCATCTACTCTTATGACTCAAACAACCTTGGTTGTGAAAAGGGCTTTTGTTGCTTCTTGGCGCAATCCAGAATACTTGATCGGAAAGTTCATGCTGCATATTGTCACGGGTCTATTCAATACCTTCACCTTCTACAAACAGGAGAACTCGACCATCGGTCTGCAAAATAAACTGTTTTCCGTCTTTTTGGTAAGTTCGCAGTCTGCGTAGCCGCTAATATTAGACGCTTATAATCTCACCTCCACTGATTCAACAATTACAACCAAAGTTTTTAGCTTCTCGAGACATCTTTCAGACGCGTGAAGCGAATTCAAAGATTTACTCCTGGCCTGCATTTACAGCTGGTGCGGTCCTTGTTGAAATTCCATATTCTCTAATTGCCGGCACTTTGTACTGGGCTGCCTGGTACTGGCCGGTTGGTTTTCCGCAAGAACAGGGCGCCTTCATCTGGGGCTGTATTATGCTCTTTGAACTTTACTACGTTTCTTTCGGACAGATGATTGCCTCGTTTAGCCCCAACCCGCTTTTAGCCAGTCTGTTGGTGCCAGTCTTCTTCACCTTTGTGGTCGCATTTTGCGGCGTCCTGGTGCCATTTGCAGGTCTTCCGACATTTTGGCACTTTATGTACTATCTCTCACCATTCCGATACCTTGTCGAAGCTCTCTTGGGTCCTGTGCTACACAACCAAACAGTCACTTGCACGGCCAACGAGTTTGCGAGATTTAACGCTCCGAGTGGGCAGAGTTGTGCTGCGTACGCAGGCGCATACTTGCAACAAGCTGGAGGCTACCTCGACAACCCAGGAGCAATTGGCGAGGTTTGTAGATATTGTCGATACCGAGTGGGAGATGATTTCAATGCGACCTTTAATATTTTTTACAGCCTGCGATGGCGCGACTTTGGAATTTTCTGCGGGTACATTATCTTCAACTACATTGTCATCTTTCTTTCATGCTACCTCTATCTAAAGGGTGGGCGAAAGATTGCAAAGCACCTCCCGGCGATCAACTTGAAGAAATTCATTCCCAAGCGCGCGAAAGGAGAGGAGCACGAGTCAGGGGAGAAACCTGAGAGAGCGTAAGGCATTGATAATTAGATAAACTAGATTTGTTTTTACACATACATATTATTCCTCTGCCTGCCTTCGAAACAAATATAGCATGTCTTGCAGATTGAGCTTGTTGACCTTGACTTTACTGCCCTCCAGTGCTGCCTTGGCCAACTGTCTCTTCTTCTCTTGCAACTGCATGATACGTTCCTCAACAGTCGCCTTGATTGTCAGTTCATAGACATCCACATCGCGTGCTTGGCCAATTCGATGCACACGGTCAATAGCTTGCTCTGATACTTGCGGATTCCACCATGGATCGACCAAGATAACTCGATTTGCAGCCACAAGATTGAGTCCAAGCGCGCCGCACTTGAGCGAGCACAAGAGGACCATCACAGACGGATCAGATCGTAGGGCATGCAAAGAGGCTTCTCTTTTTGGATTCGGCATGGATCCATAATATTTTTCAAACGGGATGTTCTCCGCTTTGAGAAAGGGTGCGATTTGTTCGAGCATGGATGTGAATTGAGAAAAAATGATTGTTTTGCGAGACTCCGACTTCAAAATGTCGAGGATATGTGTGATTTTGGTGGAGGCGGTGAGAGATTTGGAGAGCTCGAGCTGGCTTTGACAAGACGCACAGTGGTGTTTTGGTTCTATTTCATCTGGCGACAATGCAGTCAGGCAAATACTGCACTTCCTTGCTTGGGAATCAACTTGCATGTCTCCAAGCAAGTCAGCCAGAACATCGGTGTCTTCACTTCCCCCAAGACTGTTCATGTCATCTTTGTAATCTGTGTCTACCAGATGGGGGTGATCACACGCTTGCCGAAGACGAAGTAGCATGACTAGCACATTTGTATAGTTCTTTCCCACAACACCGGCAGTCATCATTTTATCTAGGGTGTTGGACGTGCGGGCTTCCAATGCAGCATAGAATTCTCGTTCACGAGTGGACAAATCCACCTCGACTTTCAATACTCTACGCTCTGGTAATTGGACATCGATGTTTTGTAGGACAGCTTTCGTGCGCCGTAGCATAATCACAGACAACACTACTTGTAGTCTCTCCAATGCTAGGCCCCCTCTACCAGCTGATATCGGCCGTGTAATTTTATCCTGAAATTCAGAAAAGTCGTCTAAAGGCGTTGCTCGAAGAAAGCGAAAGAGTGAGAATAGTTCGTCCACCGAGTTCTGCAAGGGAGTGCCAGAAAGACACCAGCGGTGTTTTGCTTCGAGTGCGCAAGCTGCTATTGCGGACTTTGACGACTTATTCTTGATACTGTGAGCCTCATCAAGGATGATACGCTGGAAAGATAACCCAAATACACCTGTAGAGGCTTGATGCTCCGAGACCAGAAGGTTATACGTTGTAATGACAACATCGTAATGTACAAGAGCACTTGCTTTGGATGCCCTTGTGTGACCGTGATGGACCAGACACCGTAAGCGAGTTTTCGACGTGATCTCGGCCTCCCACTGCCGAATGAGAGCGAGAGGTGCCACGACCAGCGTCCCTTTCGACAGAAGTTTTGAGCTTCTCGTACCACTCACAGCAAGTTTATCCATGGAAGCTGTGATGGACTCGTCAGATGCATTTTCTGTGCTTTTAAGAATAAGAGCGAGAGACTGAATCGTCTTTCCAAGTCCCATATCATCTGCAAGCAGCCCACCTTTGCAAGGGCCAGAGGCGGCCTCACGCCCAAGCAAAAACTCCAAGCCAGAGACTTGATGATCAAGGAGCGAGACATTCAAACCATGTACACTCTTCTCGCCTTGTGATCGACGAGCAGTGTTGTCTTTCTTCAAGCCATCTTCCAGTAACGATTTTAGCGACTCTGTAGTCTTGGCTTGATTGAGAAAGGTGTCATTATTCCTTCTCGGTGACGAATTGGGAGCAAGAAAGGAGGGAGATTGAGGTCGTTGTGGTTTCGTAAGTGGCGGCGCAGCTGGTACATGAATGCGCAGGGGAGCTTCAAAAGTACTCTTCAACCCTTCCCCATCGGTGAGATCTATGAAAGTTGCACTTCCATTCACCGGACGGACAGCGCCCTTCGAACCACTTGTAGAGCGGAGCTGCGAGCTAATCTTCTTTGGCATGAACAGCCCTGGCTTCGGGCGTGCTTGTATGGTGAGAGGTATCGACTTGCTCCTGGACGACTGGGTGGGTGAGGAGTAGTGTGGCTCCTCCTGGGGCTGCTCATGTCTGTCTGTGTTTACGGCCAAGGGCTCATTCACATGCTCCGGCCGGTTCCACTGCGTCTTCCTGTGCAGCCTGTCCTTCCAGTAGCTTCTGCCCTTTCCATCGACTGCCTCCTCCCAGCGCAGGTTAGGGTTGTTTTGCCTCGCGTGTTGGGGCAGCATTCGTTGTTGCTCATCTCATCTCATCGCGACACGTGCACGACGCAATCAGAATGGCGACAATCCAGTCGCTGACCAGCCATCTGCAGGCGCCGTCCTCCGAGATCGAGAAGGCGATGTTGTCCATCACCGACACCGCAGTGGAGTGCGCTGCCCAGTCCGTGGACGCTGCAGAGCTGGAGGCGTCGCTCAAGAGGCTGATTGATCTGTCGCATGTGCTAAAGGCAGGGATCTCCACCCTGGAATCAGGCATCGACACAGAAGATGCAGTGACTGCATTTACGAAGAGCATGGATGGAGCAAAAAGGGAGCATGCCATGAAGAGCGGGATGGAGAAGTATGGGCATGTAGCAGAGTTCCTCGATTACGGGAGGAGAACATGGAAGGAAAGGCATCCGAATCGCAGGGTGCCGCCTGTGGAAACCTGGTTCAGAGAGAAAGATGCGGCAGGCGGTCAAGGCGCGGAGGAAGGATCCGACCAAGATGATGATATGGTAGTGCGGCGCGACGCGAATCTCAAGTGCCCTCTGACGCTGCAACTCATGAACGAGCCGGTGGTGTCGCTGGTATGTGTTCACGCATACGAGAGGCTGGCCATCCAAGAGCTCATGCAAAGCAATGGCGGGCATGTCAAATGCCCCGTCCTGGGGTGCAACTCCTCGCTGACCCCGAAGCAACTCCAGCCCAATCAAAGGCTGCGAGAGATGTGCCGGAAGGAGCATAGACGGCTGCGTGAGCAATCGCCGGGGCGAAAGGCGCAGAGGGCATTCCATCGTGTAGAATAGAATCGTGTTGATTACGCCAGCCTATCCATCCATGTCGGAACCACACGTCCCAGCCATTCCGTCATTGGACGTGGTGCAGTCGATATTCCTGTGCAGGCTACAGAGGAAGGACAAGCAGGAGCTCGTGGCGTATGTGCGCGAGAAGGAGTGTGCGCCGCTGTGGAAGTTCATCCAGGGAGCGCTGCCGGCCTTCCCCTTCGACGAGCAGGAGTACATGGCCATGGTGGCCAAAAACAGCGAGAGAATAGCGACACTGAAGAGGGAGATCGAAGAGGCGACGGAGAAGGAGGGAGAGGTCGAGGTCAGCGTGAAGTACAGGAATCTGGCCGAGTACTATGCCGGGATCGGAGAGAATCAGCTGGCCGTGGACACCTTCAACGACACCATCTCCAAGACACCGACGGTGGGCGCCAAGATCGACCTGCATTTCGCGATTCTGCGGGTGCATTTCTTCTTCCTCGAGACGAATGCGGGCAAGATGGCCAAGGTGATTGAGGATACAAAAGCACTCATCGATCAAGGTGGAGACTGGGACCGGAGGAACCGACTCAAGGCCTACACCGGGCTCTACCTGCTGTACGTACGGGACTGGTCAGCTGCGGCAGATGTGTTATTGGATGCGCTGTCCACATTTACGGCCACGGAAATAGCCACGTTTGAGGAGATGGTGGTCTATGGGGTTGTGGCAGGTGTTGCCTCTCTCTCCCGCACACAGCTCAAGTCCCAAGTCGTCGATGCGCCAGAGGTCGTGGGTACATTACCAGAATTTGCACCGAGTCTGGACGAGATGGTGAACTGTCTCTACACTACTTCCTACAACAATTTCTTCTCTGCACTCGCTCATGTGGAACAGGATGTCTTCAAGACCAATCGATACCTGATCCCACACACTTCATACTTCACTCGCTGTTTGCGACAAAAGGCATATGCTCAATTACTATCCTCCTACACAACACTGTCACTTGCTTCGTTCGCTTCTTCATTTGCGGCCAGTGTTCCGTTTGTTGAAGCCGATTTGGAGCGAATGATTGCCGACGGTAAACTAGCTGGTGTGGTCATTGATCGGGTGAATGGCCTTGTGCAAATGAATTTTGTGGATGGCAAGATGCCGCGCTACGAAGCAGTTGTCAAGGCTGGCGACGAGGTTCTGCGCAAAGTGCAGAGATATGCCGGAGTAGTGCGAGGAATGGGAGTCGCCGTATAAACCTCTACCTCTTGTAAAATGCAAATCCAAGATATAGCCCAACCGCGTCCCATTGATCACCAGAGATGTAACGCATCCCATCATCCGGGTCGATGACACGCATGTCTTCGCCCAGTCGAGGAAAGCCTGCTCGACGGCCACTCTCGGAGAAGACCTCCGTGTCGTAGATCTCGTGAAAATTCTTGCGAAAGAGGAGTTCCAAGCCATACTCATCGGCAAGGCCACGGAACCCTTCGAATGGAACCACATATTCCGGTACATCTTCCACAGCGTCCTGCATGAAGAAGGTGTATTTGTGTCCGTATATCGGCCGAAAGGCGCCGTCTCGTGGAGGGTCCTCGGCAAAGCGAATCGAATATGCAGAATTTCCAAACTCCTTCTCACCAAGCCGTAAGGCCTTCTCGATACGTTCTAGAATGGCGTCGGAGGAGGGGATAGTGCCTAGGAAGACCCCATTCCTAGTGAGACTTTTACTTACATTGGACAACATCATTCGGGCTTTCTCTTCCGATTCGAAGGCGTAGTGCATGCAGAATTGCATAGTTACCACATCCACTGGAAATGTATCTTGGGACACGACAGTAATTAACGGCAAGGAATAGCAATCCAACGTATAGAAGTCAGCTCTCCACATTTCATGCATGCGACGCTGCCGGCGCTTACGATTTTGCACCTGATCATATCGTTCTCGAGCCTGCTCTAGACTCTTCCCGGAAATGTCCACCGCAAGGTAGATCTCTGGCCGTAGTTTGTCCCACTTTTGCAAGTCGCCGCCCTTTCCGCACCCCATATCGAGAACGCGCGGGCGATCGCGTCGACCACGCTGCGCAACATGTTCAGGCACACCAAACTTTTGAATGAGAATGCTCTTGATGAAGTTGTTGTATTTGCGTAGATTCACGAGTTGGGATTGTTCGCGTGCAAAGACGCCTTGGTCTGGCCTCTCGTCGTAATGCTGTCGAACGGCTTCCTGTGTGCTTCGCACTGCAACCGGAGTCTTGGAGACTTCTGCAATTGGTACATCCTTCTTTGGCTCGACCTTTTCAGTGCGCGTAGTCGGTCGTTTCAATTTCCGCGGCGGTGAGCGTGGAGCTGAAGGAAGAGCTTCGGCATCGACCTTGGAGTGTTTTGCTACTTGGTCAATCCCTCTTTTCAATCTGTGTTCCCCATCATTCGTCTCGCGCTGGTACACTTCTTTGTATTGATCTCTTGCTGGGTCGTACATAGCGACACTGAATAACGGACCTTTATGTTATTCCCACCTGTTATAATTAAAGTAATGAGTCTAATGCAGTACACACTCTTTCTACATAGTTTACGTGCCATGGTGCAATGGCATTTCTTCCATCGTCGCAAGAGGTAATGGCGCCGAGTGTTGCCAGACCACGGAATTGTCGAACAACCTCTCTCACATCCCCCTCGGCCATAGCAACACGAGCCACATGTTCTTGCTGACGTCGTCTGCCGGGTTTGATGAGTAACGTTTCAGTCGAGGAGGTGACTACAACCGAATACGTGTCATTCAAGTCTATCAGCCGCAGTTCACTGTCGGCCACTTCTTGCTGCGTTTGCTGCGCGTTTTCCGGAGTGTCTGGCGAGCCAGTCGGGACAAAAGAAGTAGTGTAGGCGCTGCTTAAGGCCTCCGGCGGCATGTATGGGGTCAGCCAGATGCCAGGGTCTGTATGGAATGCGCACATGGTGAGCGACATCTTCGGCATCTCTTGTACAAGCCTAGACCAGACTATCGTTAGATGGGTTGCATTTGTTTCCTACCATTTTGTTCAAAGGATGGTATACCTTCTGAACCAACCTTGCAGACGACAAAGTTCCAAGTGATGTCGGAGATTGACACGATCTCCAGCGTTTGCTGCCATATTTCCTCCTGAATGATCTCTTCGACATCTCGTACCGGTCCACCACGTCGAGCAAGGCAAATCTGGTCCGTTCGTCGAAACTCGCCAAACTCGTCCGTCCAAGCACAAGTAACCCAACGACTACCAACAGCGTAAGCTAAATGGATATACGTATTTTCATGCAAAAGAGACTGGGAGGGATTTGTTGATAGTTGAAAAGAAAATGTGGATGGGGGAGGGCGTACTAATTGAACGTTGGGTGAATGTAATCGTTGGTTGGAGTGCGTGAGGCTGAGGCCCATTACGGCCATCTCTTCTGGCGCGCACCGATCATACATTTCTCTGCAAAATGCAATGACGTCGGTCTGGGGCATGGTAGCCGCCTTTGCGACAAATTCAGCCGGTAAAATTTTAAAAACGAGATTGTTGCCGATTGAAATTCGCTGTTCGTCTATGAAGCTGAGATATGTCTTCTTGATTTGCAAGAAGAAGCGGGAAAGGTAGAGTTGTGATGCAGTATCGGTGAAAGGATTTACTAGGTAGACGACCAAATTCTGAAGGTCCTCCACGCAGTCACTCAGCTGTTTTCCAAACCGTTCACACTCATCACGAATGCTTGCTAACTCCTCAGTGTGCAGATTGATAGGGATCAAGCCATCTTCAAACCCTACTAAGCTTCCACTTGAGTGCTTGCCCAGCTCGCACTTACTAAATGTCTCATTGAGTCGCTCTAAAAGTACAGATGCTCCATAAGCGAGTACAGGGGAGTTAGGATAGAGGATGAATGCCACGATCCGTTTTGCTCCATGAAGGGGCTCGCAGGAGAATCTCTCCCAATAAGGGACGGCAGTTGGCAGCATACTAATCATCCCGCCGTTTCGTTTAAAGAGTACTTTCGGCGGAGGTATTCGGTACATGTCTTTTGAAAAGAAACCTAGCGGGAGACGGTGGATTCGGGGAAGGACGCGCAAGAGAACCTTGCCAAAGTCACGAAAGTTGATTGACTTGTCTTGTATTGAGGGCCAGGAGTAGGCATGCTGATCTGCAAAGACTTGAACAATTTTCAAAAGCTCTCCTCCGTCGAATGGCGGCGCATTTTCAATTTGCAGCTGACAGTCAATTCGAAAGTCTTCCTTGATGACGAAGAGCCGTTCGTCCACCGGAGTCACTTGTACATCAAAGTTCATTGATGAGGTCATCTTGAGATCTGAGAGAGTTGGGGAGGATGAGCGGGATGATGATGCCGAGGAGTCTGTGGAGTTTGCTGGACAAAAATAGCAACCACCAATTGAGTATTTCAAGTTGAGTTCGTCAGGCTCCGGATAGAAAAATAAGTGTGAAAAGGATTGGGGCTGTGGTGATAGAGTTCGAGGAGGTTGTGGTATGGGCGAGGAATATGCAAGTGGAGCAGTAGGTAGGAAAGTTGTCATATTCGACATTTCATTCACTCGTGTGGCAGTAGGTGTGACTGGTGGATCTGCTACATCCATGACATTGTCCGGAGGCTCCATCTTCGTATACGGCTGCACATTGGTTTGTTCTTCGTGCATAACAGATTTTGGATCATCAAAAAAGTCAAAATCGGCATCGGTGATATCCAAATTATCCTCCTCGTCTTCATTCCGGGGCTTTACATTATCTGGCGGAGTAGGATATACATCCTTCTTTCCCTCTTTTGATTTGAGCTTTTGTGGCTCCTCGGCAAGACGAGTGTGGTTACTCAGTGCTTTGGGTAAAGTGTATGCTTGATCCACGGGATCAGGCGCTGACCACCATTTTGACACTTCTTTCGTTTCTTTCCCAGGAGGAAGAAAAAAACACAGCTCGGCTGGCCAAATGGTGGTAGAGCCATCTTCAAAGCCAACGTGCACCCAACCCCCCTGACCCCGTACTCCGGTACGTGTAAATATCTCTGTCGCATTATCAGGAATTTCAGCTGGCCCGAGTAAGCGGCATTGGTTTCCGGATGGAGAGAGGTAGAGAAGTGTCAAACCCTCAATTGGCGATCTGCTGGCGCACAGCCTGACAAGCTCATGCCGTTGTAGATTTGGGGTCAGCAGAACGCCGTCATTCAGTGCAACATCCAAAGACAGCAATTGGTTGTCTGGGAGTAGGAGATACGGACCCAACTGTGTGAATTCTGAGCATGCGTACAAAGCATATTTGAAGATTAGAACCATTCCCTCGACATCCTCCACCCTTCCTGAACTCCTTCGCGTAAGTGAGTCGCATACATACTTCCTGCCAGCCTCAAAAACAACGAGCTCACCCTGCACCACAACACAAATGCCATCTTGTTGGCGAATATCCCGAGCGGCAAGATCCAAATTAGATCCAGAATAGGCAGCATACCCGAGTTCAGAGATCGGCGATGCAAAAGTGTTGGTCAGGCTTTTGGCAAGATTCGCTGGCTCGTTGGCCTGGTATGCTTCAAGACTCATCGGTACTCCGTCTTCCCATCCTTGGCAATCGCAGTCGTTGTTGATTTCAATTTTGGTCCCCCGCAATTTGGATCACGTTACTCGCCTACCAAAATCATACCTCATCTACGTTAGAATTACACTCAGCCCTGCAATAGCAGGAAATCCATAAACTCCATGCCCTCAAAGTCGCCAAACAGCGTGTTCCAGTCCACGATGCCGCCAGATGTTGCAGACCTTGAGGAAAGTCTATGCCCAGCGAGATCCCGTTCCACACGCACAAGCATGTCCTCCAACATGCTTGCATACTTGAGAATGAGATGCACATCGTCCACAGCATTTGCACGCATACAAGATATCAGTGAATGCAAGAGTGGCATCGGGGATCGTGCACCTGGTATGGCCACCGACTTGAGAAGGAAAACAGCAGCCGAAATGATGCGGGTGAAGACGCGCACTGGGCATGTTCGCAAAGGAAAAGATTCCGCTGTTATAATGTGAAGCAGGCTTGTCGATGCAGAAACAACTCGTACGACAAACAGCTCATCTGAAGGCATCGCTTTGCCTTGCTCTAATGAGCATTGTAGCGCCAAGGAGTTGATGGAGATGCGTGTGAACTCGTACTCGATTTGTAACAGCTCGCGCATAGGCGATGCAATTGGCAAGGCCTCAAATTCGCGCCACCAATCTTCGACTAGATTTCCAAAATGGGAGAGTAGAGATTCGTAGCAATGATCATTCACTAGTGTTCGAGTTGTCTCGCTCGATTGAAATAAAACCTTGCTCGATTCCTTGCTCAACACGACGAGCTTTAGAAATAATTCCAGTACGGGATCATTTGGAGGGGCCTGAGGAAGAAGAAGCACACATTCATGACCAAGCCGGGTCGCGAGGAGGTTAGTGTAGATGTAAATAAATGATTTGACGTCGTCGCCAGCATCCAGCTCCTGTTCCAGAGTTGTCGCCAGGCCGAGCAGCATCCACGACATGCTGTCCGATTTTCCAGATGGTGAGTGTCTGGGAAAGTGTATTGCGCGTGGATGCCAGTCCGTAAGAAGGAGCAGGGCAACGACTGTTCCATTGGAGCGGTTTGCAGAGCCACCCCACACCAAGCTGTTTATGAGCATTTGTAGGTCAGAGTAGAGGCGGTCGTGGATCGTGAAGCTGCGCGTTATGGAGTCAAGGGAGATGTAGCGCGATGCAATAGTAAGAACGGCGGTGAGAAGCACTTCTTCTTGATTTAGGTCGGGAAGGGTCGTGATGCACGACATGGGGAGGAGAGTTTTCAGGAAGTAGTCGATGTAGGTCTGTACTTCGCGGGCGGTGACATGTCCTTGCTGCACATACTTGATAGACTCCCAAGGGGATGACGAGCTCTCGCTCACACGAGAAGAAGCTTCGTAGAGTAGGTTCAGGGCATCGTTTGCATTCGACAGGCCTGTCTTCATGAGATGTGTAGACTCGGCAGGTATGTTGTCCACCATGGGCGCAATCCTCTTCACATTCATCACGCCGCCTTCCGCGCTGCCTGACCTCTTCTTCCTGCGACTAAGCGGTGAGGGATGACTGAAGGATCGTTGGATCAGCTGCTGCGATCGCTTCTCTGTAAACACGCATTCTTTATTGGCACGTTTGCAGCGTGCACACGGCGGCTGGGGGTTGTGGAGGTTGCCAAGGTCGCACTTCTGCTTGCGCAGCCTGCAGGGGATACATGCTTGGTAGGCCCGTTTAAAGCCGTCATTGGATCCATTGAAGGACATTGTGATCATGGAACCCAGACAAGACTCAGATCAGACCAATCTCTCTCTAACATGTCTACCAACGGGAAGAGGAAGCTTATCCTACCCAACTCTTCTTTTAAGTCATGTACAATATCATTCATTTCTCATATCTCGCCTTTTCCTCCGTTTCCGCTACTTCTCTTTTTCATCCGTACTTGCCACCATCATCGCCATGTCTTTCTCTCATATGCTCAAGCAAAGCGACGGACGCAGCATTCCCCAGCTCGGATTCGGTGTCTGGGAGTCCCCCGTCAGCGTCTGCAAGAAATCCGTCCTCACTGCTCTGCAGAATGGGTATCGTCATATCGACACTGCCCAGAACTATGGGAACGAGAAAGAGGTCGGCCAAGCCATCAGGGAGTTTATGAGCTCCAGCAAGGTGCCGCGCGAGGACATATATGTGACCACCAAGTGCTGGACAGTGGGCAAGACGGAGGACTCCACGTTTGAGAGCCTGAAGGCGTCTGTCGAGAAGATCGGTCTTGGGTATGTGGACCTCTTCCTGGTCCACACTTCCTCCCATCCCAACGGCGCAGCTGACCGTGCCAAGTTCTGGCGCGCCATGGAGCGCCTCCAGGAGGCCGGTCTGACCAAGAGCATTGGCGTCTCCAATTACGCTGTTCATCACTTGAAGGAGATCAAAGACTCCAAGCACCAGCCGGACATCAACCAGATCGAGCTGCACCCATTTTGCCAGCAGCGCGGCATCGTGGCCCACTGCAAGGAGCACAACATTGTCGTCGAGGCTTACTCGCCCATCCGCCGCGGCCGGGGCTTCGACCACCCGGTCTTGCGCAAGCTCGCCGAGGCCCATAGCGTGGATGTGGCCCGGGTAATGTTGCGCTGGAGCGTGCAAAAGGGCTACGTGCCTCTGCCCAAGAGCGACACTGCCTCGCGCATCGAGAGCAACGCAGACCTCTTCAGCTGGAGCCTGACTGGCGAGGAGATGGCGGAGTTGGATGCGCTGGACGAGGGAAGTGCGGGGGCCGTGACGGGGTCCAACACGGCCGTAGACCAAGACTAGTGCTATCGGAAAATGTATGTCGAGCGAATAAGAGGCCGAGGAGACTTTTTGTGATCACGCCGGCGCTACATGAAATACGCGCGAAAGTGGACTAATCATCGGAACCACTCCTTTTTTTCCTCTCCTGTTCCATTTCTCCTCTTCTTTCTTGCGCACCTCTCCGGCCTCCTCTCCCCTCTCTTCACACTCTCCTCTTCTCTTCTCTTCTCTTCTCAACTTGGTCTATTTGGGCGCTTGGAGTTTAGCAGGAGAGGGTCCTGAACGCTGATTGGCTGGATTATGGCGCAGAACCTACTTCCCCGGCTCTTCTCCCCCGCCAACACCTTCCCCAGACCCCTTCCACCAACTCCACCACCACCTCCACCACCTCTGCCGCCTCAACCAAGCTTGAAAGTGGCCTGCGACGCCTGCAGAAGGTATTCCTTCCCGAAGTATTGCTAATTCCTAGGCGAAAGAGCAAATGCAGTCATGATCAACCCCGCTGCCTACTCTGCCAGAAGAACAACCTTCAGTGCGTCTACGACACCCGCACGAAGAAACCCGGTCCGAAAGTTGGCTTTGGAAAGAGACGTCGAATGGATGGTAACTTTGCTATGCCGCAAACAGCTCTCCCTTCACCGCCAGATTCCCACATCCCCTCACGATCAGGGAGCAGCTCCTCGGATGACTTGTGCTTGAATGACGAAGACACGGATCTTCTTCTGCAGTTGCACGCACGAACATTCGATACTTTTGCCCTACCCGCTTTCTTCTACCCTTCACGCTTCGGTTGTGGCCGGGAGCTACACCACCGTCAGCTCCTTCGCGCTGCAGTTACCCTCTCGCGACCCTTTCTCCCAAACGATGAAATGCACCGCCACCTACGGCTGGCTCTACAGGATCCAAGATTCTGCGATCTCGCGCTGGACGGAAGCGACACGTCCCTCCCAACCCTACAGACCTGTATCCTCCTCACACTCCACCGGCTCCTGGAAGGCGGTACTCGCGCTGCCGCGAGCTGTATCGACATCTGCATCTCCATGGCCCATCGACTCGGGTTGCATCTGATCTCAGAGGACCGCAGTCCTTGCCAAGAGAAAAAGCGGCGTATTTGGTGGACAGTATGGCAGCTCGACCTACACCGCTGCATCATGGAAGGCGGTAACGTGACCACGATGTTCCCAGCCACTCACCTTCCGAGTGAATCGTGGACCAGTCTATCCAGCCCCGCGTTAGAGAAAGATCTTTCACGCCGCTGGAAGGTGCTCATGGACCAGGATGCCCCGCCCCTGGTGTGGGCCCTAGCAGCAGCTTCTCTGCTCTATGAGGGACGGCAGGTAACATCTCCCGAATACTCCCTTCAGGTGCAATCCCTGGAGCTGGCTGTGGGCTGTTTTGAAGCAGCCCTGCCACCGAATCTGCAACTACACAGGTCAACCGATCACACAACCCTGATTATTCACCTCTACATTCAAGGGACGAAGCTCCTACTTTACCGGAGTTTTGCCTCCTCCGGGGGATCGCTCGGCTTTTTGCGAAACATGGTCGCTGGCATCCCGGATGCCGTCGATGCTGCTGGCCCTCTGCCACCCTATCGCGCCTGGTCGCAGTTCCTGGCCGCCTCAGACGAGATCGTTTACCTCATCCGCCAATTCCCGCGGCAGTTCCGCCATCTACCGCTTCTCTCCTATATTGCGTGGGCGGCTGCTGTTGTGCAGGTGGTAGTGTCTTCCTTCTCACCAGACCCGCAGCAACGCAGCATTGCGGACGCCAAAGTCAACCTGGTGGGCTTCTTCATTGCACGCAGCGACGAAGCCATGGCCCGGAGGCTGCGCGAATTTCACTCGCTCCTACTGGACTTCTGCACGACGTGTCTGCCGACGAAGTGGGATGGGGAGATTCAGGACATCACCTGCGACCTCTTCTCGTGCGACCAGACAACGCCCTTCTTTGAGCGCTTGTCATGATGTACCTAAAATTAGTATCGCGTTCCCCACACACGTGATGATTGCGCTGATTACGGGCGCAAACGGGATCTCGGGACAAGCGCTGGTGGAGTACTTGTGCAGCCGAGCAGCTTCGGAATGGTCTTCCATCATTGGAACCTCCCGTCGACCAGCTCTGTACGAGCTAAACGACCCCCGGATCCGACGGATGACGACTGATCTCATGGCTTCCAAGGCAGAAATCACGCGCCAATTGCAAGAGTTTGGGGTTGCGGATGTGACTCATTTCTTTCACTATGCGTATGTTCATGGCGTGGATGAGGAAGGGCAAGTCAATCCATGGGAGAATGTCGATATGTGGAAAAATACGCTTGATGCTGTTGACGCTACATGCCCTCAGTTGCAGCGCGTCTTTCTCCAGCTCGGCATCAAATACTACGGTGTGCATGTACGTGCTATAGGGGATACTCTTGTGGAGAGCATGGGACGGTATGCGCATCCGGGGAAGGACATCTTTTACTACCCACAGGAAGACTACCTATTGCAACTGTCGAGACAACGCACCTGGGGATGGAATGAAGCCATGCCAGCATACGTCTATGGGCCAAGTAGGGGAAACGGCATGTCCTTTGGAACTTCCGCAGCAATCTTCTTTACCGTGGTCAAGTTCTTGAATGAGGAGATTACGTTTCCGGGCTCCATGGAGCTATACAATGGCGTACAGGACATGTCGGGTACGCGAGCGATGGCTGAATTAGAAACATTCGTATGTACCACTGACGCCGCTGCAAATCAGAACTTCAACGTGGTGGATGGGGCTGAGGTCACGTTTGCACAGATTTGGAAGAGCATGTGCACATACTTTGGCGTGCGTGTGCAGACTGGTTCCGAATGGAATACGATGGATTACATGAAGAATAAGGAGCCGGTGTACCGCGAAGCGTGTGCGCGGTATGGAGGGAACTCGGATGCATTTGGATACGCCACATGGGCTTTCTTTGATAGTGCCTTTCGACAGCGCACCCGACGCAGTGTGTCCATGGAGAAGGCAAAGGAATTTGGCTTTGAAAAGACGTACGATACCTGTGCCGAGTTGGAGGGCTTCTTTGACAGAATGAGATCAAGTGGTGATCTCCCGACGATTCCAAGGGAGCATGCATGATGGAAAAGTGTGTTTATGAATCCATCTCGTTTCGTCTTTCTTCAGTCCAAGAAAAGACGCAGTGTGTACACTTCGAATGCTCGCAGCTCGACGCTGACCTCATGGCCACCATTCACCTGCAATTTCTCCATTTCATCCTCGAGAATGTTTGTCTTTAGGGCCGCTTTCATCTCAAACTTGGTAGTTATAGTAGCTCGTGCTCGTCCTCCCAGTGCATCATAGAGTCGCAATACAACACTCCTTCCATCGCGCTTCGCACCATCCTGATACGACACATCCTCATCGCCCTCACCCCGTTTTATGGCCTCCAGTATGACTGACCTGCTGCCAGAAACCTTGATCGCGTCAAGGTGCTCCGTATGGCCGTTGACCAAGCGCATGGGGGCATTGTACTCCTTTGCGATGCGAACAATTTCGGAATTGAGTCCACCCGCATGCGGCATCACAGCGAAGCGGAAGGCGTGCGATCCCATATCCGCATGGCCGTCGGGTGCTTTTGGCGCGCGAAGGAGCGACAAACGCATCAGATTACCATGCGTTGCAAATCCATACTTGCTGTCATTGATCACGCTCACACCATACCCATTCTCGCTCAAATCAGCCCATTTATGCGAATAGACCTCGTATTTGGCAGTATCCCACGATGTATTGAAGTGCGTTGGTCGTTCCGTGAATCCAAAGGGGGTTTCGTAAGATGCACGGTGCGACTGGACATCTACCGGAAACTCGACTTTGAGAAATTTGTGGTCCTCGTACCAGTCTGCTGTACAGGAGAAATCCACAAATGGTGACTGCGCAGAGAGCGAAATGGTGGCTGAAAATTTTGACTTTTCACTGATCTTGTATGCTACTTCGATACTTGCCTTGGCCGCTGTGCATGTTCCTTGACTTATGTTTGCCGGCTTGAGTTCGCGTCGCGTATCGAGCGAGTACAGATCTGTGTTCCACGCTTGGCCATCTGCGACTTTGTCATCATCGAGAATGACAAACAGGCCTGCCTTGCAGCCTTTTGCCACTATCTCGCGCTCAGCGTGCACATCGTACAAGGAAGTGATGACGCCTCCATCCACCACCACACGAAGCTTTTCATTCTGAAGAGTGTATGCGGAACCTTTCTTTTCAATTTTGACAGACGTTGCTGGTTTGGACAAGGCTGCAAGAGCAGAGCCCGTGGCAATTGTATCTTTAATTGTCTCCGATCGCTCCCATGGTAGGCAATTCAAGGCAGAGGCACCATCAGTCTGATCAACAAGACGTAGATCGAGGGCCTTGCAAGCGTCTTGGTATATCTTCTCTCCTGCCGAATAAACTTCATCGTAAAGCTTCGTTGAGTCTTCGTAGACCATCTCAATAGCACTTCCTGGAAGTACATCATGGAATTGACACAGCAAAACCTTCTCCCACATCCCATCAATCTCCTTTTTAGGGTATTTATATTTAGTGTAGATGCTTGCAATCGTGGCCAGATATTCGACATCGTGCAGCAACACTTCACTCTTGCGATTATGGAGCTTGGTCTTCGCCTGCGAAGTGTAAGTCCCACGGAAGGCCTCAAGGTAGAGTTCACCCGACCAGGTGGATAAGTTCTTTCCCTCATCTGAATCCTTCTCCAGACGACGATAGAAATCAAGCACGCTTTCGCCGCACGTAACACGCGGAATGGCACCAATGCTGTCACTGACACCGCGGCATCGACGCAGCTTCTCCAGCATTAACGCAAATGGGCCGCCACCACCATCACCATTTCCAAAAGGCAGGATAGACTCTCTATTATCGGCCAGGGATCTATGCTGTGTCACAGATCTTACCACATCCCGTACATCACCCACAGTGTCGTACGTATTAGTGGGCGCCATGTGCATCAGCATCTGAGAGCCATCTGGGCTGACCCAATTAAAGGTAGAGTTAGGGAATTGGTTGAAGTCGCCGGGTTTAGACATCCTTGCAGTGAATCCATAGTCGATTCCAGACAGGCGACAGATTTGTGGAAGCTGGGAGCAAAATCCAAATGTGTCGGGAAGCCAGAAGATTTCATTTCGCTTGCCAAAATTCTGTTCAAAGAACCTCTGACCATAGAGGAATTGTCGGGCAAAAGCTTCTCCACTCGGGAGGTTGCCGTCCATCTCAACCCACGCGCCTCCAATAGGCTCGAACCTACCATCTTTGACTGCTCCCTTGATACGTTTGAAGAGTGTTGGGTAGTCCTGTTCTAGCCATGCAAATTGCTGAGCCGAAGAACATGCAAAGTGGTGCTCTGGATACCTCCGCAGTAAGTCAAGCTGTGTGGCCCACGATCGTGCAGTCTTACGACGCGTCTCATCAAACGGCCACAACCATGCGGTATCAATATGACAGTGCCCGATAGCAGTGACAATATGCTCATTTGGATTTTTGTACACCTTGGCGGAATTTATCTCCTGTCCGAGGAATTTCTGTGCAACTTTACGACACTTGAATATGCTCTCCTGAGACCCAAGTACGAAGGTATTCATAATTTCATTGGCAATTTGTAGAGCCAGCTGAGACTCCCATGAATTTTGCGGCAGGTCCCGCGCACAGTCCTTGATCACTCCAAAGTCGGTGAGCAGAGCAATTGCTTCCAAGTTTGGAGCGACAAGATCAGCACTTTCCAGAAGGAAGGTCCGGTCGTCTTTCGGCGGCATGGCTGCATTTCCTTCTCCATTACCAAACATACCATTCATACCTGTTTCAATATAGAAGGTGTGGCTGACAATGTTCAACCATTCCTTCGGGAGAATGAACTCCACACGTCGGTCCCAGCTTTTGCCACCAGTGAGACCCTGCATGGGATCTCCATCAATACTGTAAACCATGCCTTCGCAATTGCAATCAAATTCCAACTGGACGACGTCATAGCTCCAATTATCTGGAACCCGTAGTTCAATCTTGAACCAATGGGTGCTCCATGGCGGACCAAACTCTTCGCCCTTTGAGGCGGGTCTGAATTCGTTCTTGACTACATCTTTAAACAGCGGCCGAGTCATTTCGGGTGCAGACCACACGCTTAATTTGACGTCAACATCAGTACGGGCATGCTCTTTCATTGCCAGCAAATTGACATTTGAGTAATCTTGCGTATTGGTGTCGAAGCTATCCAATCTCCGGTCGTAGATACTCCGAGCCTGGTGGCCCTTTGGCTCACGATTAATCAAAGGATAGGACATGTCCAATATGGTGCGGTGTGGGTCTCTTCGCCACTCTCTCGGCGCTAAGCGCGTTATCTAAAGGGGAAACACTAAGCGACGGCCCGCAATTGAAGATCCTGCGGGGAAATAATATCGAAGATTGATTCATATATTACTATTGTAAGCTACGAGTACTACCAGATGTGGGTTTCAAGATTGAATCAGTGCTCAATGGATCACAGTCTGGAGGGACATTCGGAAATTGAGAACAAAAAAGTACTTGCTCAAAATTGCCGATAAACTCTTCGCTGGAGGTGGGTACCAACTTGGCCGGTCATAGCTCCAATTTTTTAAGCATGTACGGCTTTAGACCGCTTCGGAATTTTTCTTTCAACTCATTTGGGGTCGGCAGAAGCATGAACACATCGGCTAGCTTGCAAAGCTCCATCGCAAAAGCCTAGATTGAATGGGTCTGTCTTAACCCATTGAATCGGTCGCGGATGCGTCGGTCATGGTTGAATCAGTGTTCAGGCGACAAACTCCGGCCATGTTCCGACCGCCGACTATCGGCCCTGCCGACGACGCCAGCTCATTGTCGCCTCTCCGTCCAGGTAGGTTCCAGCAATTTGTATTATCATAGAGGAGATTCGCCGCGCAGATTTGTAGGTAGTCAGCCATATTAGCGGCCCAGTTGCCAATCAGGTTATCTTTTCTGTCTCTGTAGTAAGTCGGCGGTGTCTTCGCCTTGGCTGTGATCTTCAAAGCAACACCATCATTTGGACGACGGCTTGCTCGCTGTCTTCAATCCTCACAGCTTTCATTCTCTAGAACATCGTCCGAAACTTGTTGCAGTAGGTTGGAATGTCTATACCAGAGGTGAAAGTCAAACTGTCGTACTCTGTTCCAATGAGAGATTGGCTCTCGATTGCTGTTAACTGATAACGATCTTCCAGATTCATCCACGCCTCAGCTGCCGTGGTGCAATTTGCAATCAGGTTTTTGCCATTTGTGCGAAAGAAAGCGATAAGGCCCAAGCTTGCTCATCGCTTTCGGGCTGTTCTTCGTTCTTTCCAACCGGTGGGTTTTTGGACTATTCTCCGCACCTTTTTCGTTCTGAGATAAGCTTTGGTCTCGTCAACCTCGGCACCTATAAGCCATCATTCTTGAACGATACTGAGCTCATAACCATTTAGAACTTCAAAACAGGAGTGGAGATGAGCATCCCTCACTGAAGTTTCTGAAGTTGCTGAGGTGCTCGAAGGGGTACACAGCGCAAAGCGATAATCTCGTTCGTACCCAACAATCGTTTTCGAGATCGCCAAACTTTTGCCTTTGTTAGGCCTCTCCTTCGCCAATACAATATAACTCTGCTACCACCATTTACTAGAGCTTGTTGACTTAGCCAAATTCACGCGGGACATGGCCAGAAGCTCTTCCCTTGGTCTAAAGGGCGTTTGGCCCGAAATACACACTGCATCGTATTGGAACCAAATTCTGCCAATCGCCGTACAACGCGACGAAAAGCAAAAACGCCGTGCTATAACATCTGTGTATCTCCGTTCCATGCGTGACTCACCGCCTCCGCACTCGGAAGAGCCATCAGGAGTCTTCCTTCAGCGCTCCTTTAAGCAGACAATGTTCGGCTAAACTAGGAATTCGGGCTTGACGATCTCGAAAGTTCAACCCATGTCTCGTATAGGGAATTTTATGCCATTTGTGAATTTTGTGGTCTGTGGTCCCAAGGAAAACGTCACGTCGTAACGATTGAAGGCAAACGTCATACATAATCTTACCATTCATCTTCGAAGGATTCCGATACTAGTCGGGCCCCACGGACCTATATCGCCAGGGGCAATATACGGTCCCTGTAAGATTTTTTGATGACCGATGAAAATGATTGCTGTAATTCCGAATGCAAAGCTGGGACAACGTGAGATTTTACTACTATTTAATTACGAAGATAGATTACAAGCGTCCAACTAGCCCACTAGCGTTCTTGACCTAGGAAAATGAAGGTAACAGGTCAAAGTTGCTTACCACAATTGAGCTCTACAAATCAGGAAGCACGGTGAAGTCTTACTAGTCCAGACGCTGCTAATGCTTCCGTAAAAGTAAAATGTAACTGCATCCTCAGAATTGTTAACGGTGCAATCTTCATGTAAGCACGCGTACAATTGCTTTCCGCAACGCCAAAATATCGTGCAATAAGTTCGAAGCGTGTTGGGGTCTGCCCTAATGAGGGGCTTATTCCACGTGACTTGCCACGCGGGGCACAGATGGGCCGGATTTCTCCACCTCGGCCTAATCAATAGGCCGACCTTTGCCGGCTGTATAATGCTGGATGCTTTTAGTCTGCGAAAACAAACAACCTCTCAATTCACAACGCATTGATCATGGTCGCTGCACAACTCCCGGAGATTGTTTCACTCAAGCTCTCGGCAGAAGAACTAGAAAGTAGCGTCGCTTCGTCGAAAACAATCCAAGAAGCATTAGCGGCTCTTTACCGTGATGGTATTGTCGTCCTGTCGAATGCCGTCGACACCGATCACATAGATGTTTTGAACAAGCGCTTGATGTCAGATTTGCCCAAGCTGATGAAACGGAGCGATCTTCGATACAATCAAGGTGCTGTCACGGGCAATGTCGCCCAAATCCCTCCCTTGGTTCCAGAATTTATGTTTAAGGACATTTTTGCGAATCCAATAGCAGCCACAATTTTGCACCACTTCATCGGCCCCGAACCAAAAGTGCTTAATCTTACGAGCAACACCGCTATAAAAGCATCCGAGTCTCAGCAGATTCATGCGGATGTATCGATGGACCACCCCAACTTTCCTTACGGTGCTGTGGTCAATGTAAATCTTGTAGACACTCGTCCAGAGAATGGCTCAACCGAGTTCTGGCTTGGCACACCCAACATCTCACTCCCGAGGCCAGATCCGGATGGCAATTTGCGATCAAACTGCTTGGAAAATCGCAAAGAAGTTTCGCCTCCGTTTCAGCCTTCTTTGCCAAAAGGCAGTCTAATTATTCGTGATATCCGTATTTGGCATGCTGGTCGTCCAAACTTCACAGATGAACCGCGAGCAATGATTGGGTTGGCATGGTTTGCCAAATGGTACGAAAGTCCGATAAGAATGGCATTTCCTGAATCGATTAAGAAAATTATCGAGAGCTGGAAGAATGAGGTAGCATTTGTTGTAGATTATGTCAGCGGCGAGATGGATTATTTGGCATATAAAACTGTCAATCCGCAGTGGGGTTGATGACAGGATCAAGTAAATATAAGAGTTAGAAGTCCTGAGTAACAGTGGAATATAATACCAGTTTCTTCAACCCCTTGAAGCCTCGTCAACGACCAAGCATGTCTCAGAAAGCTCTCAAAACCGGATCTCGGAGTCATCAACCCCCGTACGTCCTCGGAAACTATTTTCCCATATTGCTCGGCTAGATGTTCAGAAGGCTGATTGCCGCCACTTGCATATCATAACTTAATTGTGTGATCGATTCTATTGTAAAATTTTGTATCTAAATTAAATTTGACCGTTCTTTAAGATCCAAACCAGACTTATGCTAAACAATGTGGGTCCGTTGGGCCCGACTCTTCACAACTTTCTAATTGGAAAGTGGAAATCGGGGGCAAGCTCCGTGAGCGTGGGCTTGTGAGTCTTATAAAGAAGGGTATGGATCCAAGCAAGCACAACATCGTTCATCCTTAATTATAACCAACAATGATGAATGATCAGATTACAAATGGAGTGATAAAGAATCAAGTAGAATTTTCCACAATGGTATCATACGAGCTATACGAATGAAATGCAGAAATGCATATGGACTGACTGCAAATACTTATTGAAGAGGTTTCTCATTCACATGTGCCGTTGTCTCGTCTTCATACGCATCGACGTGATAACCTTTGAACTTCCTGGCACTTACGCGCTTGTGAAAGAGGATGTCAAGCTCTTCGAACGTCCTGCCCTTCGTTTCAGGCAAGCGAAACCACGCCCAAATGAGAACGCCAGTTGAAAGCCCACCAGCTAAAAATCCCGCTTTTCCTTTCCAATTTCCCTGTGTCGGATTTTCCATATACCTGCGTTAAGACTACTTGCCAAATGTCTTACGGTCCAACGATAAAGGCCACAATATTGATGACTGCATATGCATTGCGACCCATGCAAATGGTTTTCACTCGAAGCCGGGTCGAAGAGATTTCTCCAAGCACAACGTAACCCACTGGGCCTACGGTAGCATCATATAGAAATGTCCAAAGAATGACTATTCAAATAAGCCAAATTTGGGAGGAGGATAGACTTACGCATAACGGCGGTTGCCCACGTGGCGCCGGTGTTGGAATTTGGGGCGAGGGAGAGGAAGCCGATGATATACATGAGCAAAGTCATAAGAGCCAATCCGATCAGATAAATAGTTCGGCGTCCAAAAAAGGTTGTCGAGAGCCATGCACAGCAGTTGCCAAACATGGCAATACCAGAAATACCAACGGAAAGCTTGTATGCATTGGCAGGATTCAAACCAGCTTGCCTTTTGTCAGCCAACTTCACTTTGCACTTGCTCTAGAAAGTAGGTCCCTTGAGAGCTGATGGCAAAACCAGAAAATGTTCCGGCAGCCCACATCATACAAGAAATTTCTGTTCGTCGAAGATCGACTCCTTTAAAGCAGTCCCAGTATGTGGATCCAGTATCAAATTCATTCTCCACTTGGTTTGTGTGAATCATCTGAGCAAGCGTCTTCTTGACATCTCCGGCAGAATTTCCAGAAAGCCGTGCTAGAGATCTCTCTGCTTGCTCATATTTTCCGTGCCTGATGCACCACCAGGGAGATTCCGGGGCTAATAGAGCGATAATCATTAATGGTGGAGGCCATGCCCACTGCACCGCAAAAGGAATTCGGTAGGCCCAAGTCGTCTTTGTATTGACAAGGCCTTCCAATAATCCTGAGGCTATCAGCTGCCCGACGACGACAATAAAATTGACGTATATTTGTAAGTAGCTTTCGTTAACGCGCTGTAAATATGTAGGACTTACCCGCGGAGTGCAGTGGGACAAACCTCGGAGACAAAGCTGTTTCCCAAGACATCAAACATGCCTAGTGGAATACCGGACAGCAATTCCCCAGCAAAAAGAACCCCTTTGGACTTGGCAAAGAACTGAATGAAGATAAACGCAATTATAAAAAAGTAGGCAGTAACGAGGACGCGTCGGTAGCCATATCTGTCCACCACGTATCCATTAAGGCCCACTCCTATGATGTTTCCAATATTAACGGCTAGACTGAGAGCCACCTGCCATTTCGACGCGATCTGGTAGCCGATGCCCGGGTAGAAGTCACCGTAGTGCATTCGGAAGCTAGGCTGTCCATATAAACCACCGATCAGCGACTGATCGTACGCTCCCATGACGATACCAAGGGAAATCGCAAATGTCCAGCCGGCTGCTTTCCGGTGCAGTTTGATGGCCTGCATAAAGCCCAAATTCTTTTCAGCTTCCGCGGCAAATTTAGCATCGTCATTTGTCCCTGCCCAGTTGTTTGTATTGCCAGGTGGAGCATGCTCCTCAGATTCAACTACTGGCTTTTCGGGGGTCGTTTGTGTGGTGGTCATGGTGGCGAATTTGCTCGAATCCACAAAGAGCCTATTCCAGCTGAGGCACGGAAATAGGCGTAGCGGGGAACCCCGCGCGTGTGTAAAGTAGGGGCGGCGGGTCGGCACATGGCGGCTATAAAATATTATACCCGAGTCCCTCGACAGCCACACGTCACAAATTCGAACATCCCCCCTTTGGCCATGACTAGCACAATGGTCACGACCAATACGGAAGAGAATGGTGGCTACCCCATGTTCAGCAACAAGCCCAAGGGGCATGAAATTCGAACAATCTATACGCGCCGCTTGCGTAACTTCCTCGAGCCTGGCGAATTCAAATCGCGCAACTTACGCGCCATGTTCGATCACCAGCGCACCAATGATCCGTCTTATGTCGAGATGACAGTTTGGTCCGTGCCTGACCTGCAACGGCCTCGTTTTAAGGAAGCTGTCAACCACGAATTCAAGCCGACAAAAGTGGGAGCGGGGTTTGGCCCGTCGTGGAGTACCCATTGGTTTAGGATCTCTTTGACGGTTCCTGATTCTTGGAAAGACTATGAAAGAGTGCAGCTCATTTTCGACTGCGAGGGCGAAGGTATGGTATATACACAAGAGGGAGAGTGCATTCAGGGACTGACGGGTGGCACTGGGCGGGAATCGCGGTGGGATTGGATTTTGCCAAAGTCATTTCGCGACGGCAAGAAACATACTCTCTACATCGAAGTGAGCATGAACGGCATGTTTGGCTGTGCCGTAAACGATCCTTCTCAGCCGCCCGAGCCCGACCGGACCTACTTGCTCAAGACCGCTGACCTAGTGGCGCCAAATTTGGATGCTATGGCCCTCTCCACGGACTTCATCGTAATTAGCGATTGTGCAAGGGAGCTTCCCCAAGATGGCTGGCAGAGCCACTTTGCCCTTCAGATTTGTAACCAAATCATGAATACTTATCGTGTGGGGAGTCAAGAAAGTATTCTCAAGTGTCGCAAGCTTGCCGAACAATTTCTCGGTAAAAACATAAACTCGGAAAAAGTGTACCAAATTGAATCCCAGCAGCGCTTTAGGGTAAGCGCCATAGGACATTGCCACATCGATACAGCATGGCTTTGGCCGTTTGCAGAGACAAGGCGAAAGGTGGCGAGGTCTTGGAGTACCCAATTGGATTTATTTGAGCGGTACCCTGAACACAGGTTTTGCTGCTCCCAAGCACAGCAGTACGCCTGGCTCAAACAGGACTATCCCAAACTATTTGCTCGTGTTAGGGATGCGGTGAAGGCCAAAAAGTTTGAGCCGATTGGGGGTGCATGGGTGGAAATGGATGCTAATATGCCCTCTGGAGAAGCGTTAGCGCGGCAACTCATGTTTGGCCAGCGCTTCTTTGAGCGCGAGTTTGGGGCCAGGAGTCGTGTGTTCTGGCTTCCCGACACCTTTGGGTACTGTGCCCAGCTTCCACAGGTGGCTCGCCTCGCTGGATTTGATTACGGCTTCACACAGAAGCTAAGTTGGAACAATATCAACTCGTTTCCTCATACGACATTTAATTGGGTCTCCCCAAACGGCTCTCAGATGCTAATGCACATGACTCCGTGCGAGGCGTACGATGTACAGGCACAGGTAGGCGATGTTATACGCAGTATTTCTCAGCACAAAAACCTTAGCGAGAACGGTGACTCGCTCATTGTTTTCGGGAATGGAGACGGTGGAGGTGGTCCACTCGCAGTCATGCTTGAGAAACTGCGGCGATGCAGAGGCGTTAGCGATACGGTTGGTGCACTACCTGCCGTCACCATGGGAGGCAGTGTGTTGGATTTCTATAGTCGCATTGAACGGGAGTCTGCCCATGGCCGTGAGCTTACCACTTGGTCTGGCGAACTTTATTTCGAACTGCATCGCGGAACCTACACCTCGCAAGCACACACGAAGCGCAATAACCGAAAGAGCGAGATTCTTTTGCACGACATTGAATATCTCGCAACGATTGCGAGTATCTATGTGAGTGGCTACTCGTATCCCAAAGAAAAGCTTGATCATATGTGGGAAATTGTGCTCCTCTGCCAGTTTCACGACGTGTTGCCAGGAAGTAGTATTGAGATGGTATACGAGGATTCAGACACTCTCTACGCAGAGGTCTTCCAAATTGGGGACGAGCTGCTCAAGCAAGTATTGGCAGCACTGGGCCTAAACAAGGGTAAGCCAGGCGCTCTAAACTGCTTGCCATGGTCTCGTAGTGAAGTTGTCGGAGGTAAGTTCTTCCAAGGCACAGACGCGTCAGCGACCGGATCACCAGTCTCCATGGACGAGAAGGATGGTGTTTACACATTACGAAACGATAAACTTGTTGTTACAATTGAAATGGGGACAATTCGGTCGATTTGGGACATTCAAAACAAGCGTGAAGTTGTAGCACCCGGGCAGAAACTTGGCCAATTTGTCATGTTCGATGACCAGCCATTGGGTTCCCAGGCCTGGGATACCGAGCTGTTTTCATTGGATACACGAGAAGAAGTGAAAATAGGTAGCGTCAAAGCCGGGGAGAAGAGTGCTACCAAAGCTAGTGTCGTTGTTGACTACCAACTCTCGAGCCAGTCCAAACTTCATGTCACTATTTCACTTGCGGCTCACTCGCCGTATTTGGAGTTTGCTTGTGAAGCAGACTGGCATGAGAGCATGCGTTTCCTCAAGGTCGAGTTCCCAGTCGATATCGTGTCAACGCGAGCGTCCTACGAAACACAATTTGGGCTTGTGGAGCGACCAACGCATTTCAATACGTCTTGGGACACTGCACGATTCGAAGTCTGCATGCACAAGTTTGCGGATTTGAGTGACCAGAAGTATGGAGTGGCTGTATTGAACGACTGCAAGTATGGATTCGCGACTCAAGCGAACGTTATGCGCATGAGTCTGCTCCGGGCGCCCAAAGCCCCTGATGCGCATGCAGATATGGGTACACACGAATTCAGGTTTGCTGTTCTTCCACACAGTGGACCAGTTGGCGTGCCTGTCATTCGTGCTGCAAAAGAGTTCAATGCCCCATTGCGGATGATTGAAGGTCAGAACGAGCATCTGGATGCAATCAAATTTTCGGGAGATGAGGCGATTATGCTGGAAACCATCAAACGCGGTGAAGATGATGAAGATGTAGTAACAGGCGGCGCAAAAGGATCCGGCAAGAGTGTCATTCTTCGCTTCTATGACGCGCTTGGTGGACTTGGCAGTGGGATTGTGACTACAAAGTTCGAAATCAAGGCTGCCTACAAGACCAATCTGCTTGAAGATAAGTTGGAGGATGTGGAAGTCAAAATGGGGAATGAGGTTGCGATCCATGTTCGTACCTTCGAGATATACACGCTCAAGCTTGTATTGGCGTAGATTCATGTAGATTGAAGATACATCGGCAATCCAGTGAATGAGACTCAGTCGAAAAGTAGCCTGCTCTGGCTAACTCATAAAATAGTAACAATAATAGTTAAGATTTAGCGAGATCACACAAATTTCTTCTTATAAGACGCCGGAAGAGTTATTCTATTAGCTAATGTCTTAAATTGCTCGTCAAAAGAGCACTCGAAATGGATTATTGCGCGCATGAAGGATGTGAATGACCTTTCGAGTATTGGGCGGACCGTGGAAGTCTTGCCAGAGATTACGAAAAGATAGGAGACCTAAAAGCAGCGGGTCGATTTAAGAGGAGTGCAGCAGGAGTTGTATCGAGCGGGGTTCCCAATTATAGAACCCGAGCATCTTGTGCGTGCCACTATGACGTTGTCGTGGGGTGCCTATCACCGTTTTCCGCTTCGGGCCGGCAAACATTACCGAAATTTCTGCCGCGATATCCGAACTTTCCGTCAGCCACCATGAAGGTGTTGCGCTCCATTTAATGACCTGCAAATCGCGCAGAGTGCTGAAAATAAGGAGCGCGCGCATCTGTTACGGTGGATTGTGAAATATTAGTCGTGGATTTTTTATCATGATGGGATGGGATGAGGAGCGTCAAGCAAAGCCTCGACATGCACGTGCGCAATCTGCACACGCAAGCTCCTCACAGGGTCCGCTAGAACCTCGACCAAGTAGTGCACAGCTTCAACGTTTCTAATCTCCTCAGCATCTGGATGACCAGTCCATATACCACAATCACAAAGACCACAATAAAGAAGACGACACGAGCAGTAGCACTTTGGGAAAGGAGACTCCTGGAGATGAGGATATTGAGAAAGATGCAGATCCAGCGCGGGAAGAAGGCAGGAGTCAAATAGAAGAGGTCATAGGTGGTATCCCTGCCGAGATCGATGTGGAAGCACAACGCCCGCCGCTGGAGAAGAAGCCGACTTCAAAGAGTGGTAAAGACCCAAACCTGGTGACTTGGGATGGACCAGATGACCCGGCTAATCCCAAGAATTGGACTTTCAAGAAAAAATGGGCAGCAACGCTTGTGGTATCGTCCTTCACATTCATCTCCCCTGTCTCGTCATCGATGGTGGCACCTGCATTGGGAGCTATTTCGGCCGAATTCGGCATCACAAGTGATGTAGAATCTCAGCTGACGCTCTCCATCTTCATTCTCGCATATGCTATCGGTCCGCTCTTCTTGGGTCCCTGTAGTGAGATTTACGGACGAGTACCCGTGCTGCAGCTGGCCAACCTGGTCTATCTAGTGTTCAATATCGCATGCGGTGTATGCACGAGCAAAGGACAGATGCTTGCTTTTCGCTTCTTGAGCGGTCTTGGTGGTAGTGCTCCACTGGCATTGGGCGGAGGTGTTTTAAGTGATTGCTGGAGTGCTGAGCAGCGTGGAAGAGCTATCTCGTTGTATTCGCTCGCTCCTTTACTTGGCCCAGCTGTTGGACCACTGGCTGGAGGCTTTATTACTGAAAACACGACATGGAGGTAGGCGTTTTATGCGACATCGATAGCCGATGCAGTCATCCAGATAAGCGGCCTTCTTTTTCTTAAAGAAACCTATCCACAAAAGCTCCTTCAGAACAAAGCGGAAAGACTGCGCAAGGAAACAGGTAACATGGAACTCAAGACGGAGTATGATCACCCAGAGCGTAGTTTAGAAAATACGCTCCGGCGCTCCTTATTGCGTCCTTTTCGTCTGCTCGGCACACAGGTGATTGTTCAAGTGCTTGCGCTATACATGGCATATCTTTACGGGCTCATGTACCTTGTCCTCTCCACCTTTCCAACGTTATGGAGCGTTTCGTATCGTGAAAGTATAGGCATTGGTGGCGTTAACTATATTGCTTTGGGTGTCGGGTTCTTTCTCGGTTCGCAAATATGTGCTCCTCTGCAAGACAGAATCTACAAAAGGCTCAAAGCGCGAGGTGGTGGTATTGGCAAGCCGGAGTTTCGGGTGCCACTGATGATTCCTGGGGCTGTGCTGGTGCCTGTTGGGCTTTTTATCTATGGCTGGAGTGCCGAGTTTAAGACTTTCTGGTTGGTTCCAGATATCGGAGCTGCCATATTTTCTGCGGGAGTGATCATTGGGTTCCAATGCATACAGACCTATATTGTCGATTCCTACACACGATTTGCAGTTTCAGCAATTGGAGCCGCGACGGTAATGCGAAGTTTGGCCGGATTTGGATTCCCACTGTTTGCCCCTGTCATGTATCGGGCGCTTGGAAATGGGTGGGGAAATAGCCTCCTGGGTTTCATTGCGGTTGGACTTGGTCTGCCGGCACCAGTTCTGCTATGGTCCTATGGTGAGAAATTGAGAATGAGGAGCCCTTTTGCGGCCGGGGCTTGATATGTTGACTCTACGGGAAATAATAACGAAAAGAAGCAATAGATGAATCGATTGACCGACCGTGTCAATGACCTCACAGTGTAAATAAGAAACCTGCATAGCACTAGCACAATGACGAAGGGCTTTAGACTGAAATCACACAATTTAAAGCGCTCACCACTCCTGAATAGATCCATCTGCTGCTGCATACTTGGGGTTTCGGAATGGCCCTACTTTACGACACTCGATATCTGTCTTGCGAATGAGTTCTTCATTCAGCTCAATTCCAAGGCCGGGGGCTGTAAAAGCCTGGACGTAGCCATCCGTGACCTTGAAGACTTCAGGATCTTTGAGATAAGTAAAGATATCGTAAGTATTTTTGTCTGGATGCAAAGGATATCGCATCTCTTGACACACAAAGTTTGCTGAGACCATGGCAATCTGACAGCATGCCGCAAAAGCCACTGGCCCAAGCGGGCAGTGGGGTGCAATAGCAATATCGTAAGCTTCCGCCATTCGTGCAATCCGCAGCGTCTCCGAGATGCCTCCAGCGTGGGCGACATCGGGTTGAATAATGTCGATAGAGGCCGATTCAAAGTACTCCTTACAATCCCAGCGAGAGTACAATCGTTCACCCAGAGCAATTGGGATGCTTGTTTGTGCAGCGAGCTGCTTAATGCCTTCGATCTGCCCAGGGAGCAGCGGCTCCTCGATGAACAGTGGGCGGTGCGGCTCAAGGGCAGCTGCCAATTGGCGAGCCATTGGTTTGTGCACACGCCCGTGAAAGTCAAAGGCCAAATCCATGCCAACGGATCGCACTGCTTTCAGCATCTCTACAGCCTTATCCAAGGCGCTGGGAGAGTCAAGCCAGCCAAGACCCTCCGTAGGCGTCATCTTCACGGCCGCGTGGCCTTGCTTTTTCCTCTCCAGAGCTGATCGCTTGACTTCCTCCGGCTCTTTTCCCTCTGCTCCACCATAAACCTTGATTTTATTGCGAAGTTTGCCGCCGAGTAGGTTCCAGATAGGGACGCCAAATCGCTTGGCCTTAATATCCCACAATGCAATATCTAAGCCACTCATTGCAGACAGCAAAACCGGTCCTGCTCGATAAAAGCGCTGGCGGAATCCAGACTGCCAGATTTGCTCAATGTCGTCACAGGGGTGCCCGACAAAGCGCTCGGCGAGGTCTTTGAGAGAGCCCTCGACAGCCTCGGTGTGCCCTTCCAAAGTTGCTTCTCCCCAGCCAACAATGCCGTCCGAAGACTCAAGCCGCACTACCAACCACCGTGGGAAGAGACGGAAAACCTCAAATTTTTCAATTGTAGCCATGCTTCCTATGAGTTCTGCTGCTTTTTGGGTCGGGTTTCGTTGATGTGACTTTGAAGTGGTGAGAGGAGCGTGGGGGCGGATCTCCGCTTCCGTCTCCGTGAAGGACGCTCGCTAAGACGTCCGCTGAGAATTCCGCCGAGACCACCAAAGCATACGCGACTCTAGAAATTACGGGATAAGACAACACAACAGATTTACTTGGGCGTGCCAAAATCCTCATACAAAAGCCTCTTGCTCATGCCTCCATCAATCATGAGCGTCTCTCCCGTGTAGAACTTGCAGTTGTAGCAGAAGAGAACTCCTTCCAGAATATCCTCC
>JAABUO010001200.1_pt1 | contig 35783 bp, 39 predicted proteins | sample 5559291 | NCBI WGS metagenome assembly JAABUO01 (sample SAMN10711878, study PRJNA513372) | rock metagenome | isolation source: Antarctica rocks | place: Antarctica: Victoria Land, Finger Mt sud
ACGACGCGGCGGCGAAGCGCGACCGGGCGATCGTCCTGCTCGGCTTCGCCTGCGCGCTCCGGCGCTCCGAGCTCGCAGCGCTCGAGGTCGCGGATCTTCGCTTCTCCAAGCGCGGGCTGCTCGTGACTGTCCGGCGCTCGAAGACGGACCAGGAAGGGCTGGGCGCCGAGATCGCGGTGCCGCTGCGCGCGACCGAGTCGCTTTGCGCCGTCCGCGCCGTTCGCGCGTGGATCGCAGCCGCCGAGATCTCGAGCGGCCCCGTCTTCCGCGCCCTAACGCCGCATCGCCGGCCGACGGAGCGCGCGATCGTCGGACGGGACGTCGCGCGGCTCGTGAAGACGCTTGCGCGCCGGGCAGGGCTCACGGGCGACTTCTCCGGCCACAGCCTTCGCGCGGGGTTCGTCACGGCTGCGGCCGAGGCCAACGTCTCGCTCGAGAACATCATGCGTACGTCTCGCCACCGCTCGCTCGTCGTCGTGCAGGGCTACGTCCGGCGCGCTAGCGCCTTCGACTCGCCGGCACTCGCCTCAATCATCGCCTGAGCGCCAAGGACGAAACGGCGCTAAGGTGCCGTCGCATCGTGATCCGATGCCTGACGAGTCCAGCTCGGCTCATCCCGCGCGGCGCCAACGCCGCTATCGTGAGGATCGTCGCGACGCCGCAACGTGTGCGAAACTACCTTGCGAATGTTCCAGGGCGGTGCGTCGACCGGGAAGCCAACGGGCGGAGGAAACGACTCGCGCGTCTGATTAACAGCGGCGCCTGCGTCGGATCGAAGTACCGTAGTCTGGTCTTCGATCGCTGGATGATCATCGTGCATGCGTTTCCTCACACCAAACCCCGGTAGGTCGATCGCCTGATTCTCGCCGTTATTTTAGGAGGTGGCATCGAGGTTTATCCCTTCGCAAATATCACGGCCGTTGAAATAGATGAAGAACGGCGAGCGCGTCGTTTGCGCGTGAGCCAAAGCGAGCACGAGCGCGTCAACTTGATCGTCGTGCTTGCTTCCCGGCACCGCCAGCAGCTCGCGTTCGAAGTCTAGGAGCCACGGGGCAACGATCGTGCGCTCGTTCGGCAAGAGCACTTTGCCGGCTTCGAAGAGACCCGTCTGGGCCTCCATACGGCTGACCTTCGAACCCTTCGGTGTCTCGGCCACGATCGGGAGACTCGTCTCACGACGAAGCTCCTGGATGAGTCCGACAGCGTTCGCTGCGTCCTCGATGTAGATGATTTTCGGCTGGTAGCGTTCGAACGCCGTGAGTACCATGCGACGTAGCTCCGGAAAGTCGACCTTCCGGCGAATCATGTCGAGCACGAAGTGCTGCGAGCTATTCGATCCCACTACCGCGATCGCCGAGTAATCGTTCGCGATCCCCGTCTTCGATGCGGCGTCGAGCGCCATCACGATGCTCAGCCCGTCCGGCACGCGATCGTACCGATTCGTGAGCCACTCTGCTCGGAACAGGTTGCCCGTCGCCGGCATCGGGCGCTGTTGGAACTGCGCTTCGAAGGCTCGCTCGCCCATGATCTCGCGGCGCTCGTTGAGATCCGCTTTCGTCACGCGCTCGGGCCACAACGGCGCCCCGATCGGGCGGCCGAGCGCATCGTCGCTACCGGCGAAGGCGGGCAACTCGACGACCGTCCAGTCTCGCGCGCTCGGGCTCTCGAGGATCCGTCCGAAGACATCGTCCTGATGGAACCGCGTACCGATCGCAATGATCGCGCCTGATGGCTCGAGGCGAGGCACCGCAACTTCGCTGTACCAACTCCAGGCCGCGTCGCGCTCGCCCGCCGAGCCTGCGTCGTGCGCAAGGTCGTCGAGGATCAGCACGTCGGCTCCGCGGCCGGTGACGCCCCCGCCGACGCCGATCGCGAACACTCCGCCGCCATCGGCGACGTTCCAGCGATTCATGGCATTGCTGTCGCTGCTGATGCGCGTCTCGAACGGCCACCGGTCGTCAGTGACGAGCGCGCGCGCCGCGCGGCTGTTACGCTCGGAGAGTTCCCCACCGTAGCTCGCCAGGATGACGTTCCGACGTGGGTTCCGGCCGATGAACCATGCCGGGAAGATCTGCGAGACGGTCGAGCTCTTCGCGTGCCGCGGTGGCATGTTGATCATGAGGCGCCGGATCTCGCCGCGCTCGACGCGCTCGAGCAACTCGGCCATGAGCACGATGTGCGCCGGAGCCTCGAAGTACGGAACGATAAGCCGGCCAAACTCGACGACCGAACGCCTTGCGAGCTCGCCTCGCGCGGCACGGGCTAGCACGACCGTATCGATCGCCATTACGCGGGCAGCGCTCCAGCGAGTCGTCGAAGTTCATCGGTCGTCAGGTCCCGCATCCCGGCGATGCTGACGATCTGCGTCCTCGCGTCGATCGTCGTGTTGGCGCTCGACGTCGCGATCGAGCCGGTCAGCCGGCCCATCGCGATGATGTTCTCTCGAGCCTCGCGGATGATCTTCGTGCGATCCCCGATTGTCCCCGACGCCTCGGCTTCGTCGAGGAGAGCGAGGCATCGGTCCTGTAGCGCTTCCATCTGCGAGACCAAGCCGGCCGCTTCGATTTTCTCCTCACGCTCGGCATTCGCGACCGCGACCTTCGCTGGGAGGCACGTTGCGGAGTGCCGCTGGACCGTCATGCGACCGATCTCATACTGAGTCTCGATCGTTCGCGAACTTGCCCCGCGTGCGATCGCGAAATCGATAGCGGCGCGATCCCCGTGCCGGCAGACGGCGCATAGGTTTCGATCGCGACCCTTCGAGGGCTTCGGCACAGCAGCGTGGCCTACGCCTCCGCCGCGACGGTGTTAGCGCGACGCTCGGTCTCGTCGGCCCACTTCTGCTCGAGAAGTGTCGATTCGCGAGCCAGGCGTAAGCGATCAAGATTCGAGCGCACCAATCCGATGTCTCGTTCGAGCTTCTGCGATCGATCACGGTAAGCGACGCCTTGGCTATAGTCCTGGCGCAACGAAGCAGCGCGGATGTCATCCTCATGGGCCACCAGTTCAGCGATCAACTCGTCGAGCCGGGCTTGTGCCAGAACTTTCTGCTCGTCATTGTATTTGAGCCGGGAGCGCAAAATCTCGCTTTCCGGATGGTGCCAATACGGCTTAGGAGCGTACAGATCCGCGAGCGTTGCGACGTCCGGATTCACCGGTTTCGGCGGCGCGACGGGAGCGTTAGCGGGCTTGGACGAGCGAGCATTAGTCATACGGAAACGACCTCTTGTGTGGCAGGGGCAGTAGCGGCTACGATTTCCAATTCGTCGATGGCCTCAAGCGCGACGCGCGCCGACAGTTCGAACGCGGTCATTGCGCGCGTGTACGATTTCGCGGCTCGTGGATCGAGCTGGCCGTCGAGCATCGTACGGCAAACGCCGAGCGATGCGGAGAGGCTTTCGCGACTCGCTTCTAAGAGCCGATCCCGAAGCGATCGAGTGTGGTCGGTTACTGCGGCCATCACGCCCTCCGGAAAATGAAAAGGCCACCTGCGAATGGAGTAACGCAGCGGCCTCTATTCCAATTGTCTCAGGCGCTGTAGACGCTTTGCAAGCCCCGCCGCTATGTTTCACCATAATCTCTCGAGATCTCGTGACGAAGCGTTTTCTCTCGACGCCGCTGCGCCTCAGTGTGACCGCGACGCTTCGCGTCCGCGAAGCGGGCGTCGTCGTCAGCGAATATCCAAGCAACCGCCGGCGACGTCTCGATCCCGAACGCTTCGACTTGGTACTCCAGGACCTCGATCATTTCGGCGAATGGCTCGCGCTCGATCGCGACTCGGTACCGTTGCATCCGTGCACGCCGGGCGCAACGAGCCGAGCAGTAGAGTTGCCGGTCCTCCGGTATCCGCTCACTGCAGCCGGAGCCCTGGCAGCGCTCGTGCAGTCTCATCGACGTACCGCCGATAACTCGCGCTTATCGGCGCCGACTCCGAGGCTTAGATCTGTCGCCGGCGCGGCTCGGCGACCCAGCGCTCCGGATCTCCGGCGCGCGAAAGCAGCATGCGGAGCGTATGAATAATTCGGCCAACTTCCGCAGCTCCACGAAGCCGGACGTCGACCGGAAGCAGATCCATCACGAAGGACGCGTTGGTCGTCCACGCAAGCTCGGTCTCGCCGTCGAACAAGGTCAAGACGTACCAACGCGCCGCTTCGGAGCTCCAAGCGACACCGTGGCCGTAATTGTTCGTGAACCTCACTGCTGCATCGGACCAGTTGGAGTCCGGGAATCGCAGGTCGATCATGTCGGTGTGGCCCTTCCAAGCGCGATGATGAGCGAACATCGGCTTCGCGCAACGTAATGAGTGAGCGGTCGAGGGCGGCGCAAGATCCGCCTCGACGAAATGTGTGCCAACCATGTGCCATTGGCACACGACGGCACGAAAGATCAGCGAGCATCGGCGCGACCTCGACCGACACGAGCGGCGCGCAGCTCGTCGCGTAAGCACTCGATCTCGGCCGCGATCGGCGCGAGGCGCGGTTCGAGATTGCGCACGCGTCCGAGCAAGAGCGCGGACCAAACGACGTCGAGGTCAATCTTCGAGCATCGATCGGTGATGGCGAGGTAGCGCTTGTCGGCCGTCACGCGATTTCGCCGATCGGTCGATCGAGCATATCGGCGAACTCATCGCTCGACTGCGTCCCGATTCCGGACGCAGTCAGTGCCGTTTTTGAGTGGGTCCCGGAGTGAGTCCCGACCAGTGCGTCCCCTATAGAGATAGGGGACGCGGACGCACTGGCCGGGACGGACTCACTCCCAAGCGGGTCCAGGTGGGTCCCGAGTGGGTCCGAGATCGGGACGCAGTCAGCCGAAGCGACTCGAAAGAGATCGCCGCCTCCGCGCGTGGCGCCCGTTGGTTCGATGCGCCCGCCGGCGATTAAGCTTTCGAGGGCGTCGCGCACGTCGGCCGTTCGATGTCCGCGGACGCGCTCGACGACGGAGCGCCGGCTGAAGGCCGTCGTTTGTGCGCGGGCCCATTCGAGGATCTTGGCTTCGATCAGCGAGGTGCGTGGTTGCGAGTCCGACGAGGATGAACCCTCGATCGTCACGCGCTCGCCGAACGAGATCGTCGCCGCGATCGGCGCGAACGGCGCGCCCTCCGACAGCTTCCGGCATCCGATTCGCACGCCACGGGTAGTGAGCGTCGGATCGGGCGCATCTGCCGAAACGACCCACATCGTTCGAAAGGCAGCCTCTTTCTGGCCGCTGCCGAAGAAGTCACCCGCCTCGCCCTTCTCTTTCGGGCGGTGCGGATGATCGATGATGACGCCGCCGCAGTCGTGCATCGCGAAGAGGGCTCGCAAACCGTCCACGAATGTGCGCATGGCGAACGCTGGGTCGCTCTTTGCGTCCGGATTGTAGATCGAGCTAAAGCAGTCGATCGCGACGAAGCCGCCGCGGTACTGCTCGAGCAGCTTGCGCAGAATCTCGTGACTGTATTCGGCCGAGCTAAGGCTCACGATGTCGAACCCCGGAGCTGCAGATACGGCCCGAACGCGATTGCGGAACGTGATTGGTCCCGCATCGAGGTTGACATACAGTGCGCTTGGCCGACGTCGGGTCTGTAGGCCGAGAAAGGGGACGCCGCGGACCATCGCGTCGCAGAGCGCAATCGCGAGCCAAGACTTCATCGAAGCTGGTGGTCCGAACATCAGCGCCGGCTGATCGCAAGCCGGCAAGATGCTCTCGACGTCAAACGGGATTGTCTCAATTGGTTCGAGTGCGACGACCGCTGCCTTCTCGATGCGACGTTCGATCGCGGCGAACGGATCCGAATCGATCTCGTCGTCGAGCAGCAGCTCGTCCGGGATGTCGTCGAAGATCGCCTCATCGTGCACTCGACGCCTCGCGGATCCCGACGAAGCCTTGGAGCTCGAGAGCGGCGAGCGCTTCCGCGCGCTCGAGCAAGTCGTAACCGTGCTGTCCGTGCGACGCGAAGCGCTCGATCGGGCAGCATGGCTCATGGCCGTCGGCAACGATCCAGGCTTCGCGCCATGCGCGCTCGAGAAGCATCGGCCACATGGGGTCGCGCTCTCGGCCGGCGACCCACGAGTCGGCGACCATGCGCGGCGCCGGCGGCAGATTGACGCCGAGTCGAGCCGAGACGGTCCGCCGGATCGCATTCGCGTCGGCGCCGGTAAGCCGCAGCTCGGAATCGATCCGATGGTCCACCCGGTAGTCTTGTGTCGCGCTTCGAAGAGCGGCCCGTACGTCGTCGTGCGAAGCCGCTCGCGGGGCCGAGCGAGGCCAAGAGTCACGATCGCTCGGCGGCATCAGGTCGCGAAGCCCGAGCCCGACGGCTTGGAGCACCGCGCCCGGCGTGCAACCGGCGTGACAGTAGACGAGCGCTCGACCGGATCGGCCGTCCCGAACTGCGAGCGTGGCTCCCTTTGAGCCATGCGCGGGGCAAGGAGCGCGCCACCCGGAGCCGGCGGGCCGCGACCCCGGAAGGCGATGAACGAGCTCGGCCGCGGTCAAGGTGTACCCTCGAGTGCTCGCTCGATTGTCGCAAGCAATTCAGCCGCGAACTCCGCAGTGAGCGAGACCGTCCGAACGTACGCGCCGGTGAACTTACAACGGATCGACCGACTTGCTACGAACGTGGGGCGGTTCGAAGGCTCGAAGTAATCGAAGCCGAGCTCACTTGCGAGCCCCGGAATCTCGATTGTCCCGACGGCACGCTTGGAGCCGAAGGCGACGCGTTCGAGGGAAGTGATGGCGAAAGGAACGAGCACCGAGGCGTCGGAATCGACTTGCTCAGCGCCGCGCCCCGCATCGTCCTGCGGGGCGTTTTTCATGCGATCGACCGCTCCCGAGCCGGCACGCGGTTACGATCGAGGAAGTCCCGCAAAGAGCTTTCCGGGATCGCGATCGCCGTCCCGAGCCGGACGTGGGCGATCTCGCGGTTCGCCACAAGCTTGCGAATGAGTCCGTTGGACTTACCGGTCGCCTCCGCGACCTGGTTGACGGAATAGTGACGTTCGATTGGCGCGAGCGGCTCATCCCCAGCCGGTATGGCCGAGGCACTGGGCGGTAGTGCGTGACGCGTATCTCTCATACGTCAAGGGTGCGGTAGGTGGTTGTGCGAAATAACCCCGCATGTCCAGGGCACCGGGACTGACTGAAACTGAACGCGATCGCTTCCGCCGGCTACTCGCGGAGGGGCTCGCGCAGTACGGCCTCAGTAGCGCCGACGCGATGGATCATGGCGGATGTCTAGCCGTGCGCTTCGAGGGCCGGCGAACGCGCCACAACTTCCAGCGCGACGTCGCGGAACGATACCCGCAGCTCGCATGCCCCTGCGGGCTGCGGCGCGAGTCGCTCAACGCTCTAAATACTCAGACTCGGCCAAGTGGTCAGTTCATCCGAAACGCCTTACGGCCCGCCGAGTATCCGCTTAGCTATCGAGCTGCGCTCGATGTCCTGAACTACGTCGATCGCTGCACGAAAGCCGTGGCTTGGCGCGCACGTAACGCGAGGTCCCTCGATCGCTGGCACGTTGCCTCGATCAAGATGCGACTCGACTTCATGCGAAAGGCCGGGTTCGTGAAGCCTGACTGCGGAGCATTCGGAACGCCGGCTCAAAAGACGCTCTCAAGTGCCCCGTAGCCGCCGTGGCCGCGGCGAGGGCTCGATCTATTTCGTCGAGTCACGTGGCGAATGGGTTGGCTCGATCTCGCTCGGAGCCGATCCCGAGACGGGCAAGCGTCGGCGCTTCACGATCTACGCAGCCTCAAAGAAAGAGGCGCAGCAGCGCCTCGCTGATCTCCGCACGAGCACCGCTTCCGAACTCTCACGTCGACGTGCGCCGACCGTCCGCGAGTTCGCCGAGGCGTGGCTTGAGCGCGACGTGCGCGCCAACCGGCGAGCGACGACGCACCGATCCTACGCGGGCATCCTGGGAAAGCACGTGTTGCCCGTCATCGGCCCCATACGCGTCAACCGCCTCGTGCCGACCGACGTCGAGCGGTGCCTCGCGATCGTGCGCGAGACATCGAGCGCGAGCATGGCTGTGAAGGCGCGAACCGTCCTGCATCGTGTCATGGCGCGCGCCGTCGCGCTCGAGGTGGCTTCCCGCAATCCCGTCGACAACGTCGAGGTACCGCGCGCGCCGCGGCGAGTGATGAAGTTCCTCGACGCCGTCCAGCTCCAGGCGCTCTTCAAGGCCGCCGAGGGCAACCGCTTCGAGGCGCTCGTCGTCGTTCTAGCGACGTGCGGCATGCGAATCGGCGAGGCCCTCGGACTGAAGTGGTCGGACATCGATCTGAAGGCTAAGACGATCCGCATCGAGCGCACGGCTCAGGAAGCGTACGGCGCGCCGCAGCTCGTCGAGCCAAAGACGGCGGCCGGCTGTCGCACCGTCGCGATCGGGGCGGTGGCAACGGCCTCGTTGCGGCGGCGCAAGAAGGCAGCCGACGCTGAGAAGTTTGGAGCTGCGACCGATCTCGTTTTCCCGACTACGACCGGGACGATCGTCCGGCAATCGAATCTATTACGGCGCTGGTGGGTGCCGTTGCTCGAACGTGCAGAGCTCGAGCGCATCAACCTCCACGCGCTCCGCCACAGCTCGGCGAGCCTGAGCCTGCTGGCCGGAACAAACTTCAAGGTCGTTGCCGATCGCCTCGGTCACACGGATCCCGGCTTCACCTCGCGTGTTTATAGCCACGCCGTCGATGCGTTACACGAGCGCGATGCCGCGGCTGTCGACGCGCTACTCAACCCACACGAACGCCACGATTAATTGGGGTAATCAATCTTGCTTCCAATTGGTCTAGTACTTGTTGCAGGTAGATCGAGTCGGTCACGTTAGGTTGAACTTGCCGAACGAATAAGACTTGTAGCGGGTCAGTCGCGCCGGTTGACATCCTGATCGCAGTAAACGTCGCAACACCGCTGATTCGTAGTGTTAAGTCGTCGTCGGGCGAATGAAACTCAAACTTGAAACCGTTGAACGACTGCAAACTCAACGAAACTAGCTGCCTCGCCGATGAAGCCTCTCGATGTGGCGCTGAATAATCGAGCCGATAGATGGCCTGACCGGAAATCGGATCAGACGAAGATCGCGGGCTTTGGCCGAGCCATGCTTCAACTGCCGGAACCAGAACCGAAAACGCGTACTCGCGGATGGCATCGCGGTCGATAATCAACTGCTTGCGAGAAGCTATCCACTGCGAAAGGTCCGGCATGACTATAGTGCCTCTGAGAACGACTCACCAGCGATTGGCTATCAGCTAGGCTTTCATCGCGATTCGGTCCAAAGCTCGACTCGACCAAAACTCAACTACTACGGGGAATTTTTGGAGCCGACGATCCGATTTGAACGGACGACCTGCTGATTACGAATCAGCTGCTCTACCAACTGAGCTACGTCGGCACTCCGCACGCCATCTGCGCGACGGCCGTACGTTGGACGCGCCGGGCGGGAAAGCCTGCGCGGGCTCACCGGCCGCGAACGCGATCTCGCAGTCGGGCCGTGCGGCACGACGATGGTAGTCGCGACGGCGACGAGCGGCACGAACGTGAGCGCGAACCAACGCAGCGGTGCCGCCGCGCTCAGGCAGGGTGCGCGTCTTCGTGCTGCAGCTTCGTCGCCTCGTGCGACATCACGAAGAGCGGCGACCGCGTGTACGCCGATTCGCCCTCGGCGCCCGTCGTGCGCTCGGGTTCCTCGCGCCGATGCCCGGCGCACCCGAGCCGGCGCAGTTCTACAGATGGATGTCGGTTCTATCTCTGGCAACACGTTGCCGATGCTCCGGTAGCCGAGAGGGTCAAACAGGCTCGGGCGAGCGCCTCGGGCGCATGTTCGACGTGATTGCCAATCAGCTTGGGGAAGGACCGTGGCTGCTCGGGCGGGCCAGCTCGCGCGCTCGGCGCAGCAGATGGCCCGATGATCGCCATGATGGGCTCGACCAGGCGCCGGGAACCCCGGCCGCCGTCTCGGTTTCTCAGCCGCTGAGGATGGCGAAGGGAGTGCAATGAACGCGCAGGAGGCCGGCAACGCCGCACGGCGGAACTCGCCGGTGCGAAAGCTCGCAGTCGGGTCGACGCCTATGCCCGGCTGGCGGATCAGTTCCAGTCCGAAGCTTCCGTGATGCTGCCGGCCATCCTCACCGGCCAGGCCCGCCGCAAGCACGTCCGCGCCTGCATCCTCGAGGACCATGCGGAGCGCATCGACCGGCATGCCGAGGGCACCAGCGCGAAATTCGAGAAACTGGACGGCTCGGTCTACTCGTTTTTTCGTGGGAGCGCCCTGCTGTTCTATCGCGACATGGCCGGCACCGACGCCCGGATGCCGACCGTGCTGCTGCTCGGCGACGTGCACCCCGACAATTTCGGCGTCATGCCGAACCGCGACAACGTGCCGATCTTTTCGGTCAACGATTTCGACGAAGTCAGCTACGGTCCGTTCACCTGGGACCTGAAGCGCGGCGCCACCGGCTTCGCCGTCGCCGCGCGGGAGATCGGCGGACACGGCAAGAAGCGGCGCCGCGCCATCGCCCGCCGCTTCGTCGAGGGCTATGTCGAGGCGATGCAGCGTTGCGCCGAAAACTCGGCCGAGACCGACACCGTGTTCCGGATGGACAACAGTCCGAAGGTGATTCGCGAGCTGTTCGAGGAGGCGATGCAAGAACGCCGGACCTGGCGCGAGGACCGCTATCTCGACGAGACCGGCACTTTTTCCGCGCGAGCGACGAGCTGACCCTGATCAGCGATCGCCGCGACGAGTTCCAGTCGCTGATCGAGAAACTCGCCGCCGACAATGGCATCGAGCCCGGTGGCCGGATCGGTCCGCTCCATGTCAAGGACGTGGCGATCCGGCACGGCCAGGGCACCGCATCGCTCGGCCTCGACCGCTACTACGTGCTGCTCGAGGGACCGGCGGGGACGCGACCGACGACCTCATCGTCGAATTCAAGCATGCGCGCGTAGCGCGCCGCACGGGCTCGTTCCCGCCAGCGGTTTCGACGCCGGCGAGCGGGGGCGGCGGATCGTGCACGGTCACTCCGTGCATCTGCCGGGCGGCGACCGGTTCTACGGCAGCAGCGAGCTCGACGGAAAAGCCTCATGACCCGGGAGCGGGCGCCCTACCGCCAGGAGATCGATCTCGACGAGCTGTCGGCTGCGGATTGGAAGCACTATGCCCATGCATGCGGCCGAGCGCTTGCGCTGGCGAACGCGCGCTCGGACGAGGCGGGCAAAATCGATTACGACGTCGAGCCGCACATCCTCGACGCGATGCAGCCGTTTCCATTGTTCATGGACGACATCACCGAGTTCGCCTGCGACGCAGCGAAGCGGGTGCGCGCCGACCACCGGCATTATCGGCGCGACCACGCGCTTGGGGCGTTCGAGGTCCTACCGAAGCACTATCGGTAACGAGACTACTCCGCCGCACGAGCTACCGGACCACTGCGGCGCGAACCGCCGCAGCGGTGCCGCCGCGCTCAGGCAGGGTGAACGTCTTCGTGCTGCAGCTTCGTCGCCTCGTGCGACATTGCGAAGAGCGGCGACTGTGTGAACGCCGATTCGCTCTCGGCGCCCGTCTTGCGCTCGGGTTCCTCGCCGCCACTAGGCAGGACGTAGCCGCTCGCCGTCATCACGCGGTTGACGAGCCACGGCGCGAGGCCCTCGAAGAAGAGCGCGAAGCGCGCTTGCCACGTGATGACGTGCCGCTCGCGGCCGCGCTCGCACGCATCGACGATCTGACGTGCGGCACCCTCGACGGAGATCGACGTCAGCGGCGTCGCGTCGCTTGCCGCGAACATCGCGTATTCTTTCTCGGGCTGGCCCGTGAACGTGGCCTGCGGTGGGCTACCCGTGCGCATGAGCCCCGGAATGATCGTCGTGACGCGCACGCGGTCGCGCGCGACTTCGCTGTGGAGGCCCGTCGAGAACGCGTAGAACGCGAATTTGCTCGTGCAGTACGGCAGCATGTGCGGAATCGCGATCCGCCCGCCGAGCGACGTGATGTTGACGATCGAACCGTCGTTGCGCGCGCGCATCGCCGGCAGCACGGCCGCCGTCGCCCTGACGGCACCGAAGAAGTTTGTCGCCATACTATTTTCGAAGTCCTCGATTGTGAGCGACTCGATTGGACCGACGCCGATGACGCCCGCAACGTTGAAGAGGGCGTCGATCTCGCCGCCGAACTGCGCGCGCAAATCCGAGAACGCGGCGATCGCCGAGGCGCCGTCGCGCAGATCGACGACGGCCGTCGCGCAGAAGGTCCCGACGGACGCGAGCTCGTCCTTCGCGAGCTCGAGCTCATCCGCGTTCCGGGCGCAGATCCCGATGCGCGCCCCGCGCGCGGCGGCTTCCCGCGCCAGCTGCAGCCCGAGCCCGCGGCCGCCACCCGTGATCACGACGTTCTTGCCGGCCAGCCGGTGGGGCCGGCGACGGCGCAACAGGGAGATCCCAATATACGAGACGATGGCGAGGACGACGAGCGGACGACGCATGGTCGCGGTCGTACCCGAAGCGCGATGCGTCGCGACGTCCTGCTGCCCGCGATCGCTGGCGCGGCGATCGTCGTCTCGTCGCTCGCGTACGGCCGGTGCGCCGCCGCCTTCGGCGGCACGTGGCCGACGATCGCGGCCTACGTCGTCCTGACGCTCGCCGGACTCGCGGGCACGCGACTCGCTTGGGCGCGCGACGACGCGCCGCTCGTCGCAATCGTGCTCGTCACGGCGGTGGCGGCACGCCTCGCGCTCGTGCCGTTGCCGCCCCTGCACTCTCTCGATGCGTACCGCTACCTCTGGGACGGCGCGGTACTGCGCTTCGGTCACGATCCCTACGTCCTGCGGCCCGACGACTTCGCGCTCGTCGACCTGCGTATCGCCTATCCGTGGCTGTACGCGCACGTCGACTGGACGGCCGTCCCGACGCTCTATCCGCCGTTCGACCTCGCGCTCTTCCGGATCGCCGCCGCCTTCGGACTCGCGTCGCTCCGGGCGACGAAGCTCATCATGCTCGCGGGCGATCTCCTCGCGCTCGCCGCCGTCTACGCCGGGCTCCGGCGGGCGACGCTCCCGCGCGGTCGCGTCGCGCTCTACGGCTGGAGCGCCCTCGCGATCACGGAGTTCGGGCTCGAGGGCCACGAGGAGGGCTGGGCGATCGCGGGGATCGTCGTGGCCCTCGTCGCGGCGTCAGCCGGCCGCTCGGCGATTGCGGGGGTCGCGCTCGCCGAGGCCGTGCTCACGAAGCTCTATCCGCTCGCCCTCGTCCCGGCGCTGTTCTGGCGCCGCCGCGATCTCGCCGCCGTCGGCATCGTCGCGCTCGCCGTCGCCCTCGCGTACCTGCCGTTCGCGCTGCGAGATTCCGACGTGTTCGGCTTCCTCCGCACCTTTGCGCTCGGCTATGCATACAACGACTCGCTGCATCTCGTCTTCGGCAACGCGGGCTCGGCCGTCGCGCTCGGCGGCATCGTCGCGACGGCGTTTCTCGCGCGCCGGCGCGGCGCGGCGGCCGTGCCGGTCGCACTCGGCGTCGTGACTGCCTATCTGCTGCTCTCGGCCAACGTGTATCCGTGGTATCTCACGATTCTGCTCGCGCTGCTGCCCGTCGTCGCCGGACGCGGCGCGTTCGCCGGTCCGCTCGGGCCGCTCGGTTGGGGGCTCGTCGGCTGGACGGTGCTCTCGCCGCTCGCCTACGTCGATACCTTCGTCTACGCGCAAGACTCGCTCGGCGATCGCATCGCGCACGCGGTCGAGTATCTACCGCTCGCGCTCGCTACGCTCGCGTACGCGGCGCGTCCGCGGACGACGCTCGTCGCACTGCGCGCGTCGTTCTTTCCGGCGAAAGAGACAACGCGCGGCTAGCCGATCCCCGCGTTGGGAACGGCGCCGCCATGTCGTCGATCTTTCAGACCTGGCCGCCGGTCGTCCACACGATCGTCGTCGGTACGCTCGGGTATCTGTCGATGATCGTCATCGTGCGCGTTTCCGGCAACCGGACGCTGTCGCGGATGACCGCGTTCGACTTCATCATCGCCGTCTCGCTCGGCTCGCTGCTCGCGCGCTCGATGCTCTCGCCGACGAACTCGCTCGTGCAACTCGTCGCCGGCATTCTCGTCCTCATCGTCTTGCAGACGATCGTCTCGCTGATCGCCGCGCGCTCGAACGGTTTCTACAAGGCCGTCACACCGCAGCCGAAATACGTCTTTCGCGATGGGGAGTTCGTGCGCCCGACGCTGTTGCGCGAGGGCATCGCCGAGGCGGAGGTCCTCGCCGCGGCGCGCGCGGTCGGCATGCGCGATCTCGACGACGTCGAGTCGGTCGTCCTGGAAACGCAGGGCGGGCTCTCGGTCGTTTGGCGGGGCGAGCCCGGCTCGCAACCGACCACGAAGAATGTCCTGGGCATGAGTCACCCCGAGATCGGCTGACTCCCGACAACCGCGCGGGCGGCGCGCACGATCTCGTCGAGATCGAGTGCGAGCGTGGCGTCGAGTGCGACGAACTCCCAGCGCTGCTTGTCCGGCAGCGTCGTCGGCGCGAGCCGCGCGAAGACGAACGTTCCGGTCTCCCGAGCGTACGCGTCGGCGCGTCGTTGCAAATCGCCCGCGTCGCCGTCGAGATAGACGTGAAAGTGATTGGTCTGCGGGGGGTGCGGCGTAACGCGCACGCCCGGCACCGTCGCGAGCGCCGAGGCGACCTCGACCGCACGGTCGCGGTACGCCGCCATGCGGCCGAGGTTTCGCTCGAAGCCGAGCGCCGCGGAGAGGGCAATGGGTAGCATCGAGACGAGCCGCCCGCCGTAGCGATGCTGCCAGACGCGCGCCTCGGCGATGAACTCCGAATCGCCGGCGAGCGCGGCGCCCGCGATTGCGCCGAGACCCTTGTAGAAAGAAACGTACGTCGAATCGAAGCACGCCGCGATCTCGGCGTGCGACCGCCCGAAGAACGGGGCCGCTTCCCAGAGCCGTGCGCCATCGAGATGGACGTGCGCGCCGCGTGCGCGAGCGGCGTCGCAGAAGGCGACGAGGTCGTCCCAGTCCGGCAACACGCAGCCGAGCTCGCGTTGCGGAAGTTCGACGAGCACGGCTCCGAGCGCATCGGGGATCGCCGCGAGGTCGGCCACCGTCATCGGTCGCGTCGCCGGACCGCACGTGATCCCGCGCAGTCCGCCGAGCATCGCGTAGGCCCGCGCCTCGTGGAGTTCCAGATGACAGAGCGGATGGAAGGCGACCGTCGCGAGTCGGCGCCGGTCGCAGGCGATGCGTAACGCGATCTGCTGCGCCATCGTTCCCGAGGGCAAGAAGACGGCCGCCTCCGCCCCGAGTTCCGCAGCGATCCGCTCCTCGAACGCGGCGAGCCAAACACCGCTGCCGTACGAATCGAAATCGACGTCACGCGCGCCGGCGGCCAGTTCCGCGAATGCATCGGCAGGAGCGACCGGCAACCGATGCGTCAGCGCGCGCGGGCAGGCGGCGCGAAGCGCACGAGAATCCACCGCGGGGCCTTCCGTCGCGGCGGGGGAGTTTCCGTTCCGCGTCGCCGAGAGTAGCGCGGCCATGCACGACCGCCATCCGTGAACCCGCAACCGCTCGCCGGCCGACTGTGGATCGTGATCCCCGCCCTCGACGAAGCCGACTCGATCGGCGCCGTGCTCGCGGCGATCCCAACGGAGCTCGGCGCGCGCATCATCGTCGTCGATAACGGGTCGACCGACGACACCGTCGCGATCGCCCGCGCCGCACGCGCGACGGTCGTCCGTGAAGCGCGCCGCGGCTACGGCCGCGCGTGCCTCGCGGGGGCCGAGCTCGCGCTCGCGGAGGGCGCGGACGTCGTGTGCTTCCTCGACGGCGACTACAGCGACCGGCCCGAGGATCTGCGCGAGCTCTACGCGCCGGTTGCAGCGGGCGAGGCGGATCTCGTCCTCGGCTCGCGCCTGCGCGGCGTGCTCGAGCCCGGCGCGATGCCGCCGCATGCCGTCTTCGGGAACCGGCTCGTCGCGACGATGCTCGGCGCGATGTACGGACTGCGAGTCACCGATCTCGGGCCGTTTCGCGTCGTCCGCGCCGACCTGCTCCGGCGGCTCGACATGTCGGAGATGACGTACGGCTGGCCCGTCGAGATGCTCGCGAAGGCGGCGCGACTCGAGGCGCGCGTCGTCGAGCTCCCGGTCACGTATCGTCGGCGGCTCGGCCGCTCGAAGATTAGCGGAACGCTGCGCGGCACGATCGGGGCGACGTACTATCTACTGACGCGGACGTTCGCGTACGCGCGCTGGACGGAGCGCCGAGCGTGATCCGCGAGCTCCTCGTGGTCGTCGCGAAGCGGCCCGAGCTCGGGCGCGTCAAGACGCGGCTCGCGCGAGGCATCGGCGACGCGGGCGCGCTCGCGCTCTACGCCGCCTTCCTCGACGACATCGTGGCACGCTGCGGCGCGTTGCCGCACGCCTTCGCCGTCGCCTTCGTGCCCGGCGGGCCCGACTATCCGCTGCCCGGGGTCGAGACCTTCGATCAGGTCGGCGCGACGCTCGGCGAACGGCTCCTCGCCATCTTCGAGCGCAGCGCACGCGTCGCCGAGAAGACCCTCGTGATGTCGAGCGACTCGCCGCAGGTTCCGGACGCGTGGATCGAGCGCGCGTTCGAGATGCTCGAGGACGCCGATGCCGTCTTCGGCCCAACCGAGGACGGGGGCTACTGGTGCGTCGGCATGCGGCTGCCGCACGACGTCTTCGGCAGCGTGACGATGAGCGTGCCGGAAACCTTCGAGCAGACCCGCGCGGCCGCGCGGAGGCTGGGGTTGCGCGTCGCGCTGCTGCCGCCGACCTTCGACGTCGACGAGGTCGCCGATCTCGCGAAGCTGCGCGCGGCGCTCGCGGCGGGGTCCGAGCTGCCGCGCACGCGCCGCGTCCTCGCCGAGCTCGACGGCGCGGCGACCTAGCCGGCTACCACAGCGGGAACCGCGGTCGCGGCTCCGCGCGCGCGAACAGCGCGTCCAAGCCTGCGAAGCGGCCGGCCCGGCTCGCGGCGACGCAGAGCATCACGACGATCGGGATGATGTACGTCCAGGGCCATTCGTGGCCGTACGTCGCGAGAAAGATGTTCAGCAGCAGCACCGCCGCGCCGACGCCCACGACCGGCGTGAAGAGTCCGAGCAAGAGAAAGACGCCGATCCCGAGCTCCGAGGCGAACTGCACGTGGCCGAAGATCTCACGGTTCGGCAGGATCACGCCGTCGATGAAGGCGGCGTAGCCGCGCAACGGATTGGCGGCTTGCGGATACACGTGCGTGAAGAACGCTTGTAGGCCGGCGGCCGTATAGAAGCCCTTCCGGACGTTCTCGACCCAGACCGAAACGAAGAGCAAGCCCATGGCGATGCGCAACGCGGCGAGATAGCCGAGGACCGAAGGGGTGCGGCGGTCGATCGTCACATGCATCTCCGGCGGCGATTGCGTCGTCGCGTGCTACCTTCACGAACCGGAATCGATCACCATGCAGAACGTCGATCTCATCGTGCGAGCCGCCGACGCGCCGCTCCTCGCGCGGCCGTATTACGGCGACGGCGAGCCGAGTCCGATCGTCGCGGCGCTCGCGCAGGTCCCGGAGTTCCTCACCGTGGCGATGCCGTTCGTCGGAACCGTTCTCGGCGACTCGGCGATCTGCGAGCGGTGGAAAGAGATCGTGATCGTCCGCGCGTCGGCCGTTCGCGGGTGCCGGTATTGCGTCGAAGCGCACACGGTCGTTGCGTGGGAGGCCGGGCTGACGCCCGACGAGGTGCGGGCGCTCCGCAACGAGGGTCCGTTTCCGGCGTCCTTCGATGACCGCGAGCGCGCGATTGCGGCCTTCGCGACGGCGCTCTGCGACGCGCCGGCGGATGCCGTCGCCCACCTGCGGCCGTATTTCGGCGATCACGAGATCGTCGAGCTCACGACGGTCGGCGCGGCGACGATCATGCTCAACACGTTCGCGACCGCCCTCGGGCTGCCGACGAGCGCCGCGACGCGCGATCGGCTCGCAGCGGAAGGGATCGCGGCGTGACCGCGTTCGCCGAAGCCGTCGCCGCTGGGACGATCGGCGGCCGGCTGTGGTTCTACGCAAACTACCATTGCAACCTGACGTGCACGTACTGCCTGACCGAATCGTCGCCGAACGCCGAGCGCCGCGTGCTCGACGCCGAGACGATCCGGAACGTCGCCGATGCGGCGGTCGCGCAGGGCGTGACGTCGTTCGGGGTCACCGGCGGCGAGCCGTTCCTGCGGCCCGACATGATCGACGTGCTGCTGATGCTCGCCGAGCGGCTCCCCGTGCTCGTGCTCTCCAACGCCACGCTCTTCGGCGGCCGGGTTTTCGAGGACGTCAAGCGCCTGGCGGGCTCGCGCGTCGCGATCCAGATCTCGCTCGACAGCGCCGCGCCCGACGACAACGACGAGATGCGCGGCCCCGAGAACTTCGCAAAGGTCGTCGACGCGATCCCGAAGCTCATCGCCCTCGGCATCACCGTGCGGATCGCGACGACGGGCGACCACGGCACCCCGGCCGAGAAGGCCGATCTTTGCGCGCTTCACCGCTCGTTCGGCATCACCGACGACGATCACGTCGTTCGTCCGATCGTGCACCGCGGCCGTGCCGCGAGTAACGATCTCGGCGTGTATGCGACCGCTGCGGATTTGCCGGCGGAGCTCACGGTCACGCGGGACGGGGCGTTCTGGTCGCCGTTCGGGCCGACGGTGCAGGGCGGCAGGCTCGATCTCGACCTGCTGCTCTCCCGGACCGTCTATCCGCTCGAGATCCCCATCAACGCGATGCTCGAGGTGGCCGGCCGCAAACCCGGCGGCGGCGACGCGACGCTCGCGATTCGCTGAGCGTAAACGCGGCGTCCGGTCGGACGCACCCAGCCGAAAGTTTTTTGATGAAAGCAAACCGAACGGCTCGGTCGACCGTTTCATCTCGCGAATGGACGAGCAGATCTCGATCGGCAACCGAAGCGTCGTCACTCGTCGTCGGGGCGTTCGCTTGTCATCAACCGGCCTCCATCGTTTCTCGAGCGCCCGGACACAGCTCGAGCATGCCGAGCGCGAGGCGCACGTCCGGCAACGCTTCACGCTCGAGCGGTGCGCTCAGCGCGCGCGGGTCGGGTTGCGGACGCTGACGCGGTGCCTCAGCGGCGAGCGCGTCGATCGCCGCTCGGCCGACCTCATCTTCCGCGGCGTGAACTTGGAGCTGAGCGCCGACGATCTTCGAACGTTCTGACCGTCAGTTCGTGAGCGGCGGTCGATCGAGCTCGAGGCTTGCCGCCCGCCGGGCGAGCCACGAGTTGGGACGTCTCGCCGCTTCGCGCCGGGCGTATGCCGCGAACTGCGGCGACCCGGTCAGCCCAACGATCTGGATCGATGCCGTCGCGGCGAGCCAGCGATAGCCGACCTCGTTCCAGATCTCGAAGGCGTCGACGAACGCGCGCGTCGCCTCCTCGAGCAAGCCTTCGGCTTGCAAGACGAAGCCTTCGGCGATCCGCTCGTAGGCCACGAGCCGTCGGTCTCGATTGTTGAGCAGGCCCGGATCGAGTCGGGACGTGAGCCGGCGATAGCGTTCGAGAAAGCGCCGGCCGTCCCGACCGCGCGCCGCGAGTTCGCGCACGACCGCGATGAGCCCGTAGCGCTCCTCGCCCGTCTGCTCCCAATCGACCTCCTCGGTCAAGCGCTCGAGGCGCGCGAAAGCGGCCCAGGCGCCGTGGCCGTCGCGCTCGCGAGCGAAATATGCCTGGTCCGTCAGGGCGATGATTTCGAACGGTCGAGACGGCGCGGCCGTCTGAGCCTTGAGAAATCGCTCGAGCGCGACGCCTTCATCTCCGGCAAGCGCCGCTTGCCAACCGATCGAGCGTTGCATTTCGAAAACCGGTCGGCCGACGTCGGGACTCCACGGCCGATCGAGCGCCGCGACGATCGTTTTCGCATCGACTGAAAGATCGAGATCGCGAGCGCTGATCGAAAGATTCATGAGCAGCGATGCGTAGGTCCAATCGTCCACGAGTCGAGATTTCTGGAAGACGTCGACGGCGCTACGGTAATAATGCGCTTGTCGGTGATAATCTTCGCGTGCTCCCGCGATGACCCCGAGTGCCGCGGTCGCTCGAGCGCGCGTGTTTGCAATGGGGATGAAATAGAGGCTCGGTTTTGCGGACGTGACACCATATTCGAGATCCGCATGAATCGCAGCGTTCGCGGCGGCTTCCGTCGCGGCGAGATCGCCGCTCGCAAAAGCCAGTAACGATTCGTAAAAATGATATTCCGCTTCGACGGCGCGGTCATCGACTCCAAAAGCGTAAAAACGAGCATTATCGAGATTGACGCGTGCGGCTACAAAGTCTCGCATCTGAGTCGAGAGGGCGCCTCGAAGGATATAGACCTCCGCGAGTTCGCTTTCCGTTCGAACGAGCGTCTCGACAGCGGCGATGACGTCCAATCCGAGCCGGGGTTGCCGCAAGCGGATCGCGAGACGCGCCGAGAGCGTCCGCTCTGCGAGCGTCTTCGCTCTTCGTAAGAGCCGCTCGGCGGACCGGTGGTCCGCCGAGAAATACGCGATGACCGGATCGACGCACGCTTTGTGCGAAGCGCCGTTATCGATTGGACTCAGTCAGCTTATGAAGCGCTCGTTCGAGCGGTATCGGGCATGCCACCGTGCGAGTTTCGTGGAGCGGCCGCGTCGGGCATTCCCCCATGCGAATTCTGAGCGCTCACAGTGTCGGGCATCCCACCATGGGAGTTCTGTGCGCTGACGGCGTCGGGCATGCCGCCGTGCGAATTCTGCGTCGTCACCGTCGGCGTGCCGCCGTGGCTGTTGGCGGGCGACGCGCCCGAGATGCCGAGCAGAACGCTGAGCAGGATCGTCATGTCGCAGTCCTTCCGGAGATGAGAAGTGTGGCGTTTGATAAAATCTTATCACAATACGCCACTTATCGCCACTTTAGAGGATAAGCATTATGTAAAATTTACGATATCGTTAAAAGTCACGCTTTAATCCGTCGCGGCGTTGTCGTGAAACGTACCACGCTTCGCGCTTTCGTCGAGCACCAGGTCGTCGAGGAGGTAATACACGATCTTCCGATCGTCGAAGCCGACCTTCGCGAGCTGGCGGCCGCCGATCTCGACGACCTCGTGGATGTGGCCCACGACTCCCGCGTACGCGTAGTTGACCGGGCCGTAGGTCGGATCGTCCGGGCGCGGCTGCGGGGTCGCCTTCGTGCCTCGCAGCGGAGTCTGGTGACGATGGTCGCTCATATGGGAACTCCTTGCGCGTGGGACGCTCCCGCACCGCCCTCGCTGGAGGCGCCTGATGTTCATCGAGTACAACGGCCGTTCACCGCAGGTCGACCCGACGGCGTTCGTCGCGCCCACCGCCGTGCTCATCGGTGACGTTTTGGTCGGCGCCCAATCCAGCATCTGGTTCGGCGCGGTCGTGCGAGCGGACAACGGTCCCATCCGGATCGGCGCCCGCACGAACGTCCAGGATAACGCCGTCATCCACGTCTCACCCCGTGGGACGACGAGCATCGGGGACGACGTCACGATCGGTCACGGCGCGACGATGGAGGACTGTACGATCGGGAACGGCTCGCTCGTCGGCTCCAATGCCGTCGTGCTCAACGGCGCCGTCGTCGGCGACCGGACGCTCGTCGCGGCGGGGAGCGTCGTCGCAGCGGGTGCCGTCATCCCGGAGAACGTGCTGGCGGCCGGAGCGCCGGCGACCGTAAAGAAACCGATCGACGGCGCATCAGCGACATGGCTCGAGGCGGGTTCGGCGTCGTACGTCTCGCTCTCGCGCGTCTATCTCCACCACGGTTACGGCGATCCGGAGATTCACGAGCTCGTTGCCGAGCACGTCGTCTCGTAGCTGCTACGGGCCGGCGTAATGGCCCGCATCGCCATACGGCACGAAGAGCGTGTGCTCTTTTAGGAAGCGGAGCTTGACCGTTCCGGTCGGACCGTTCCGTGACTTCGCGATGATGAATTCGGTCGCATCGGGCTCGGCCGCGCTCTCCGGATTGTAGTAGGCGTCGCGATACAGGAACGTGACCATGTCGGCTTCCTGCTCGATTGCGCCCGAATCGCGGAGGTCCGAGAGCATCGGCCGCTTGTCGTTGCGCGACTCGACGCCGCGGTTGAGCTGCGCGAGCGCGAAGATCGGGATCTGCAGATCCTTGGCCGTCGCCTTGAGCGTCCGGCAGATTTCCGACAGCTCGTCGTTGCGGGTCTGCGACTTCGAGCTCGCAGAGGGCCGCACGAGCTGGAGATAATCGATGAAGACGCCGGCGAGTCCGTCGCCGGAATGGAGCCGCCGGCAGCGGCTGCGGATCTCACTGACGGTGATCGTGCCGGAATCATCGATGTAGATCGGCAGCTCGGAGAGGACGCTCATTCCCTTCGAGATCTTCTCCCACTCGTGATCGCCGATGTTGCCGCGCCGCAGGTTGAGCGCGTTGATACGAGCCTCCGCGCAGAGCAGTCGCGTGACGAGCTCCTCGTTCGTCATCTCGAGCGAGAAGAACGCGATCGGCTTCTGCTCCTCGCGCGCCGCCGCCGCCGCCATCGTGAGCGCCATCGACGTCTTGCCCATCGCCGGCCGCGCGGCGAGAATCACGAAGTTGCCGGGCTGGAACCCGGCCGTGTACTCGTCGATGTCGCGGAACCCGGAGGTGAGTCCGGTCCGATCGCCGCGGCTGTGGTAGAGCCGGTCGATCTGCTCGAAGGTACCCTTGAGCAGCTTGTAGATCGGGCTGAAGTCGCCGCGCTTCTGCTGCCGGCCGACCTCGTAGACGATCTGCTCGCTGCGATCGAGCGCGCCCTCGACGTCCTCTTCCTGCTCGAACCCGATCTTCGTGATCTGCGTGCCAGCGTGGATGAGGCCGCGCAACGACGATTTCTCGCGCACGATGTTCGCGTAGTACTCGGCCGAGGCCGCGGTCGGCGTCGTCTCCATCAGCGCGCTCAGATAGGCGAGCCCGCCCACGCGCTCGAGGATGTCACGGCGACGCAATTCCTCGGCGAGCGTGATGCGGTCAAGGGGTTCGCCGCGCTCGTAGAGCTGGACGAGCGCGGCGTAGATCGTCTCGTGCACGTGCGCGTAGAAGTCCGACGGCCCGAGGAGCTCGCTCACCGTCGCCATCATCTCGCGATCGACGAGGATCGAGCCCAGCACGGCCATCTCGGCCTCGACATTATTGGGCGGGACGCGCTCCGCGCCGCCGATCCCGCCCGCCGGCGCGATCATACCGCTAGGACGTTGCGGCCGTGACCTTCACGGTCGCCTTCGCGGTGATGTTCTTGCCGAGCTTGATCGTGATCGGATAGCTGCCGAGCGACTTGATGTTGTCGGGCACCTCGATCTTGTGGCGATCGACTTCGACGCCGTGCAACTTCTGAATCGCCTCGGCGACGTCGCCGTTCGTGACGGCGCCGAAGAGCCGGCCGTTGCCGCCCGCCTTCGCGAAAACCATTAGGACTTGACCTTCGAGCTGCGTGCCGAGCGCCTCGGCGTTCGCGAGCGCTTCGGCGTCGCGGCGCGCCTTCGCCTTGCGCTGCTGCTCGAGGAGCGCGAGCGAGCCCTTCGAGGCTTCGGCCGCGAGCCCACGCGGCAACAGGTAGTTGCGCGCGTACCCGTCGGCGACCTCGACGACGGTACCGGTCGTACCGAGCGGCTTGACGTCGCTCATCAGGATGATCTTCATGTATTACTCGGCGACGAAGGGGAGGAAGGCGATGAAGCGTGCGCGCTTGACCGCGACCGTGAGCAGCCGCTGATGCTTCGCACAGCTGCCGCTGATGCGGCGCGGCAGGATCTTCCCGCGTTCCGAAATGTACTTCCGGAGCCGGGTGGAGTCCTTATAGTTGATATCGACGACCTTGTCGGCGCAGAAATTACAGACTTTGCGCTTGGGACGACGCTCTTTTTTGGCGTTGTTCCGTTTCTTACCGGCGCTGCTGGCCATGGTGACGATCCCTTCTCATGTAGGTGGAGACGGCGGCGGAGCGACTCGAACCCTCGAATCGACGCTGCCCTACACACGTGCGGCGAAGCCGTACGGCTCGCGCCGAAGCGCGAGCGAGTTGCTGCGGTCGAGACCGCGACAACCCGCAAAGTATATCGCACTTCGGGTTCCGGCGCCAGGGTCGCGGCGCGAGGGGTGCGGTCGGGCCCGCCGTCGCAGAGCGGCGGAGTGACGCGCGCGCGCAACGTCCTGGTAACGGGAGCCTCGACGGGGATCGGCTACGCGACGGCGGTCGCCCTCGATGCGCGCGGCTGGACGGTCTTCGCGGGCGTCCGCTCGGACGCGGACGAGGCGGTGATCCGACTCGCGCTCTCGTCGCGCTCGGAGCCCGTCCGGCTCGACGTCACGAGCGAGACCGCGATTGCGAGCGCCGTCGGTCGGATCGCCGCAGCGACGGACGGCCGACTGCAAGGCCTCGTCAACAACGCGGGTATTGCGGCCATCGCGCCGTTCGAGACGCTCGGCGCGCAGGCATGGCGCGACGTCTTCAACGTCAACGTCTTCGGTACGGTCGACGTGACGCGGGCGATGCTGCCGCTCCTGCGGGCCGGTCGCGGCCGGGTCGTCACGATCGGCTCGATCGCGTCGCGGGTCCCGTGGCCCATGCAGACCGCCTACGCCGCCTCGAAGGCGGCGCTCGCGACGACGTCCGATCTCCTGGGCGCCGAGCTGCGCCCGTTCGGCATCCGCGTCTCGCTCGTCGAGCCCGGCGCCGTCCGGTCCGCGATGGCCGCGAAGCGTTCGGTCCCGCTGCGCCGGGATGGCGAACTCGAACCTGCGCTCGCGACGACATACCGCACCCTTGGTTCGCTCGCCGAGCGCGCCGCCGGCTGGTTCGCCGGGCGGAGTCCCGCGCCGCGCGCGACGGTCGCCCGCGTCGTCCACGCCCTCGAGTCGTCGCGACCACGCGCGCGGTACGTCGTCGGCTTCGACGCACGGGTGCAGACCGTCGGCCGCCGCCTGGTGCCGGCATCGATCCGCGAGGCCCTGCTCGCGTTTGCGATCGGCCGCGTCGTCGCTGCGACGCGCGTCACTGCCGGCGAGGACGCGGGCTCGGGCTCGCCGTGACCGCCTGGTGTCGGGTGACACGATCGTCACGCATCGCATCGGGGGGCGCCGGGAGCCGCCGATAGCCTAAGCATCCTTATCCGACCTTGCGCTTTCGCGCGAGAGGTACGAATCGATGCTGCACTTCCGACCATTCACGCTCGCCCTGCTGCTGGGCGGCTTCGCTCTCGCCGGCTGCAGCGGAGGCGGCGGTGCGTCGGCTTCGCTCCCGGGGCTGACGGCGGCCGGCTCGACGTCGGGCGCGGCGGCCCCAGCCTCGGTTCCGATCGCCACCGTTGCCAACGTCGTTGCCTCGACGGAGCCGACGCTCCTGCCCTCGGCGACCGCCGCGACGAGTGGCCTGTCCCTCGATGCGAGCACGACGCTCTCGACCGGCACGCCCGTTTTCAGCGACACGTTCGCGAACGTCGCGGTCGGCGCAGCCGATCCGAACTGGGCGATCGGCGGGGGCACCTGGCGCGTCTGCGCGCCGACGGGCGCGCACGAGTACTGCGCGGCGGGCGACAACAATATCGCGGCGGCCGGCTCGGCGTCATGGACGGACTATCACCTCGACGCGGTCGTCGTCCCGGACACGGGCACGAACGGCGTGGCGATCATCGGCCGCATGCACGACGCCGGACACTTCTACCAGCTCGAGCTGCGGAACGACTATTCGGGCTCGGGCAAGGAGATGTGGTACCTGTGGCGTTTCGATGGCGGCTGGCGCCTGCTCAAGGGCGGCCCGCTCCAGCTCGACACGACGAACTCCTACAAACTGCGCCTCGGCTTCTCGGGCACGACGATCTCTGCGGCCGTCGCTTACGACGGTCAGCCGACGTTCCACGCGCTCGGCTCGGCGACCGATACGGCGTTCGCCAAGGGAAACGTCGCGCTGCGGTCGTGGGGAACTTCGAAGGGGCGCTTCAGCAACGTCGCGGTGACGCTCGACGGCGCCGTCGCGACGCCGACGCCGACGCCGTCTCCGGTCAGTTCAGCCCCGCCGAGCCACCCCACGAGCACGCCGATGCCCGCCCCGACGGCCACGCCCGTCGCCGCGAGCGGCTACTCCGAGAGCGGCCAGCGCTATCCCGCGGCGGGCACGTTCACGTACTTTCCGAGCTCGCTGATGCTCGCGAACTACAGCCCGACGATCGATGCGAACGACGCGGCGTGGAAATCGAAGAACTCGATCACGGGCTTCGATTCGATCCGCGTCGCGACGGGCGACGGCGGCACGGCCGACGCGGGCTATAAGTACGATCCCGGCGAGCCGCTCTACTATTGCACGCCCGGCGCCCCCGGCTGCGTGAAATACGCGATGAACTGCACGCAGTACACGGTGAATTGCACGAACGGTACGCCGTTTTGGTGCCCGGCGAAAGCGGTGCCTCAGGGGATCAACGACGCGCACGTGACGTGCATCGACGAGCAATCCGGCCTCGTCACGTCACTCTGGGCGGCGACGTCCAATCCCGGCTCGGGCGGCGGCACTTGGAGCTCCGGCGCCGGGGTGCAGTGCTCGCTCTCCGGCAACGCTCAAAACTGCGGATCGACCGCCTCGAACATCCCGGTCGCGGTCGGTCTCGTCAAGGCGAGCGATCTCCAAAGCGGGGCCTACACGCTCCCCTACGCCATTCAGACGGCGGTGAAGTGCGAGGCGCCGCCGCAAATGGGCCTCGTCGCCCCGGCCACCTGGGGTGACGGCTCGACCGCCGGCTGTCCGCCCTCGGGCCAGCGGATCTTCCTCTTCGGCTACACCGCCGCCCAGATCGACGCGACCTCGAACCCCGAGTGGGCCAAGAAGATCCTGCGCACGATGCTCGTCGGTTCGCACGGCCTCGTCCTGACGGATACGAACCCGTATGCCGGGATCGACGGCGGCGGCGGCATCTCGATCCAACCCGAGAGCGCCCTGAGCTATACGCAGTTCGGCATGGCGAACCCGTGGAAGCCGATCATCGCCTCCGACTCGGCGAATCTCGGCCAAACCCCGCCGCCGGGAACCGCGGACCTCGGCATTCCGCACGCCGGGATCGACCTTGCGGACAACCTCCACTTCGCCGATGTCTAGCTCGCGCGCGTGGCGGTCGGACACCTCTTATTCCTGCGCTTTTTGACAGGGAGAGTTCCGGCACGAGGCGGTAGCGACGGCGCTGATGTTTCAGATTCGTCGCCTAGCGATCGTCTCGGTTCTCTGCGTGCTCGCGCTCGCAGGCTGCGGCGGCGCGGGGCAGAGCGCCCTGCCCGCCGCATCGTCCGCCAACTCGAAGGCCGCTTCGAGCCGCGCGACGATGGCCGACGTCGTCGCGTCGACGCAGCCGATCATGCGCGCGGGCGCAACGACGGCGAGCACGGCGCACCAGCTGCGAACCCTCGACGCGACGGTGCTTTCGAACGCCGCGCCCGCCTTCAGCGACGATTTTGAGAACGTCGCGGCCGGCGCGAGCGATCCGAACTTCACGGTCGTCGCCGGCACGTGGAACATCTGCGTCCCGCCGGGCGCATCGCACGAGTACTGTCCCACGGGCACGAGCAATCTCGTCGCCGCCGGTTCGCCCGCGTGGACGGACTACCACGTCGACGGCTACGTCTTCCCGGACACGGGCGCGAACGGGATCGCCGTGCTCGGTCGCATGCAGGACTCGAGCCACTTCTACGAGCTCGAGCTACGCGACGACGTCGCCGGGTCGGGCACCACCTGGTGGTATCTCTGGCGTTTCGACGGCTCGTGGAACGGGCTCGCCGCCGGCCAGCTGCACCTCGACGGCAGCAACTACTACCGGTTACGGCTCGCGTTCTCGGGCTCGACGATCTCGGCCGCCGCGTCCTACGACGGGAAGAAGTTCGACGCGCTCGCCTCGGTCACCGATACGGCGTTCGCGTCGGGATACGTCGGTCTTCGCACGTGGGGCACGGCGAAGGGGCGCTTCGACGCTGTCGACGTGACCCTCGATGGCAGCTCCGCGGCTCCCACACCGGCGAAGACTCCGTCGGTCCCGGTGAGCGGCGTGCGTTACCCCGCGGGCGGCTCCTACACGTACTTTCCGAGTTCGTTGATGCTCGCGAACTACAGCGCGAGCATCGACCCGAACGACCGCGCATGGAAAGATCGAAATCACATCACCGGACTCGATCACATTCGCGTCGCGGCGGGCGACGGCGGCGCTCGCGATTCGGCGAATGCCTACGACCCCTCCGAGCCGCTCTTCTACTGCGCCCCAGGCGAAAGCGGCTGCGCCAAGTACACGATGAACTGTACGATCTACACGGTGCACTGCACGAACGGCAAGCCGTTCTGGTGCCCGGCGAAGGCTGTACCGCAGGGCATCTCCGACGCGCACGTGACCTGCATCGACGAACGAACGGGAGTCGTCACCGCGCTTTGGGAGGCCGCGGCGAACCCGGGCACGGGCGGCGGAACGTGGAGCTCCGGTGCGGGCGCTCAGTGTTCCCTTGACGGCAACGGTCAAGATTGCGGCACGTCGGCCGCGAACGTCCCAGCAGCGGTCGGCCTCATCAAACCCGAGGATCTCCTCAGTAACGCGTACACGCTGCCGTACGCGATCCAGGCGGCCGTCTCATGCGAAGCGCCGCCGACGGCCGGCGTGATCGCGCCGGCGACGTGGGGCGACGGAACGACGGCGGGTTGCCCGCCAACGGGTCAGCGGATCTTTCTCTTCGGCTACACGGCGGCGCAGATCGACGCGACCTCAAATCCGGAGTGGGCCAAGAAGATCTTGCGCACGTTGCTCGTCGGGTCGCACGGCATCGTCCTCACCGACACGGATCCCTATGCTGGCGTCAACGGCGGCGGCGGCATCTCGATCCAGTCCGAAAGCGCGCTGACGTACACGCAATTCGGCCTTGCCAACCCGTGGAAACCGATCTTCGCGACGGTGACCCTCGCGAGCGGGGCCCCGGCGGGCATCGCCGACATCGTCGTGCCGCACGACGGCATCGATTTTGGAAACCTCCACTTTGCCGACATCTGAGTCGCGCGGCATGCGGAGGCCGCGCCGGGTACGGGCGTCAACGCACGCGCGATGAACGTTTCGCTCGGCTTCGCCGGCACCGTCGGCTCCACGCCGCACATCGTGCTGCCGAAGCTGTCCGCGGCGCTCGGCCGGACCATCGTCGGCAAAGCGGAATTCCTCAATCCGGGCGGCTCAGTGAAGGATCGAGCCGCTCGCGGCATCGTCGAGGCGGCCGAGACGGCAGGCGCGCTCCGGCCGGGCGGGACGATCGTCGAGGGCACCGCGGGCAACACCGGCATCGCCCTCGCGCTCCTCGCGAACGTGCGCGGCTACGGCGCGATCATCGTGGTTCCGGACGATCAGTCGGACGAGAAGATCGCAACGCTGCGCCGCATCGGCGCGGACGTGCGCGTCGTGCGGGCCGTGCCGTTCGCCGATCCGGCGAACTACTATCACGTCGCGCGACGGATCGCCGAGGGGCTGCCGGGGGCGCTCTGGGCCGACCAGTTCGAGAACACGGCGAACCGCGACGCGCACGAGAGGACGACGGGGCCCGAGCTCTGGGACGCCTTCGGTGATCGCCTGACGGCCTTCGTCGCCGCCGCCGGCACGGGCGGCACGCTCGCGGGGACAGCGCGCGCGCTCAAGGCGCGCAATCCGCGCATCCGGACGGTGCTCTGCGATCCGTACGGCTCCGCGCTCTGGGCGTTCGTCACTCGCGGCGAGCTCGTCGCGGAGGGCGACTCGAACCTCGAGGGGATCGGCATCAAGCGCGTGACCGCGAACTTTCGCGACGCGCCGGTCGACGACGCGATCCGCGTCGACGATGCGGACGCAATCGCCATGTCGCGCTGGCTTCTTCGCGAGGAGGGGCTCTACGTCGGCGGCTCGGCGGCGCTCAACGTCGTCGGCGCCGCACGCGTCGCACGGTCGCTGCCCGCCGGCAGCACGGTCGCGACGATCCTCTGCGACGGCGGCGACCGGTACCGGTCGCGGCTCTGGAACGACGCGTGGGCGGCGGCAAACGGCGGCTTGCCGCAAACCGACGACTTGAGCTTCCTCTGAACGCCGGGCACCGATGATCAGCAATCACCTCGACGCGCTGCTTGCGTCGTACGGCTACGGCGCGGTAGCCCTCTTCATCTTCCTCGAGAGCACGGGCGTTCCGTCACCGGGTGAGACGATGCTCATCACCGCGGGTGCCTACGCCGGCGCGACGCACCGGCTGGAGATCGTCTGGGTTGTCGTCACGGCGTGGCTCGCGGCCGTCGTCGGCGATAATGTCGGGTTCGCGATCGGGCGCGAGGGCGGCTGGCGGCTCGTGCGCGGCGTCGCGCGCCGGTTCCACGTCGACGACCGGACGCTCAAGATCGGCGTCTATCTCTTCCGCTGCTACGGTGGCCGCGTCGTCTTCTTCGGTCGCTTCGTGCCGCTACTGCGGACCTGGGGCGCGCTGCTCGCGGGCGTCAACCGAATGCCGTGGCGCCGCTTTCTGGTGTGGAACGGCACGTCGGCGCTTGCCTGGGCGACGCTCTGGGGCGGCCTTTCGTACGCCTTTGGAAGCGTGCTGCAGGCGTACGCAGCCAACATCGCGTTCATCGCGATCGGCGTTGCAGCCGTCATCTCGGCAGCCGTCAGCATCGCCCTCGCCCGGACGCGCCGCGAACTCGCGGCGAAGGCCGACGCAGCGCTGCCGGGAGATCTCGCGCGCTACTGAGCTGCGCTACACGACGACGTTGCGGGGTTCGCCCGAGACGAAGGCGTCGATATTATCGAGCAGCTGGTCGGCGAGGATCTGCTGCGCTTCGGAGCTCGCCCAGGCGACATGCGGCGTGACGAGAAGATTCGGTACCGTAGCGTCGAGCAACGGCGAGCCGTCGCGTGGCGGCTCCTGCACGAGGACGTCGAAGCCTGCGCCCGCGAGCTCGCCCGCGCGCAGCGCCGCGGCGAGCGCGGCCTCGTCGACGAGGCCGCCGCGCGCGGTGTTGATGAGGACCGCGCCGCGCTTCATCGTGCGGAGTTCCGCCGCGCCGATCATGCCGCGCGTTTCGGGCAGCAGCGGCGCGTGCAACGAGACGACGTCGCTCTCGCGCAGCAGTGTCGGCAGGTCGACGAGGCCCGGCGCGTCGCTCGCGGGATCGCTCGCGAGGACGCGCATGTCGAGCGCTTCGGCCCGCCGCCCGAGCGCGCGACCGATGGCGCCGTAGCCGACGATGCCGATCGTCGAGCCCGCGACGTCGTGAATCGGATGATCGAGAAAGCAGAATTGCGTCGCGCGCTGCCACGCGCCCGCGCGAACGTCGCTCACGTACGGCACGAGGCTGCGCCGCAGCGCGAACATCAGCGCCAGAACGTGCTCGGGGACGGTGTTGAACGCGTAGTTCCGAATGTTGATGACGGCGATGCCGCGCTCGCGCGCGGCGGCCTTGTCGACGATGTCCGTGCCCGTCGCCGCGACGGCGATGAGGCGCAGCGACGGCAGCGCCGCGAGGCTCTCGGCGCGCAGCGGCGCCTTGTTCGTAATGGCGATCGTCGCATGCCGTAGCCGCTCGACCGTCTCCTCGAGCGCGGTCGCCTCGTGCTCGGTGTAGCCGTGCTCGAAGTGCGGCGGCCGCAGCGTCGCGCCGAGCGTCCCGCGATCGAGGAAGACGATCTCGTGGCGCATCAGACGAGCGCGGCCTCGCGCTCGCTCGGCTCGGGTGCGTTCGCCGCGTAGAAGGCCTGCGCCGCCGCGACGCCGCCTCCGAGCTCGACGTCGAAACCGAGATCGCGCATTGCGAGCTCGCTGCCGGCGATCGCCGCAAGGAGCATCAGCTCGTTGTTGTCGCCGACGTGGCCGATCCGGAAAAGCTTACCCGCGACCTTCGAGAGCCCGGCGCCGAGCGCGAGCTGGTACCGCTCGTACGCGCGCGCGATGACCTCGGCGCCGTTCTTGTCCGCGGGCACCATCACCGCGCTCACCGTATCGCTGCGGCGCGCCGGGTCGCTCGCGCAGAGCGTCATGCCCCAACCCTCGAGGACGGCCGCCTGCACGCCCCGCGCAAGATAGCGGTGGCGCGCGAAGACGTTCTCGAGTCCCTCCTCGCGCAGCATCGCGAGCGACTCGCGCAACCCGTAGAGCATCGGGATCGGCGGCGTGTACGGGAAATAGCCGTTCTTATTCTGCGCGCGGTGGTCGGCAAAATCGAAGTAGCAGCGCCGGATCGGATCACGACCGCGCACGGCTGCCTCCGCCTCGACGGCCTTGGGGCTCATGACCGCGAACCCGATGCCGGGCGGAAGCATGAAGCCCTTCTGGCTGCCGGAGACGGCGCCGTCGACGCCCCATTCGTCCATCCGGAAGTCGACCGAGGCGATCGAGCTGACGCCGTCGATGAAGAGCAGCGCCGGATGATTCGCTGCATCCATCGCGGCGCGCACGGCAGCGACGTCGGTCGTCACGCCGGTTGCGGTCTCGTTCTGCACGAGGAACACGGCCTTGATCGCGTGCCCGGGATCGGCGGCGAGCGCGTCGCCGATGCGCGCGGGCGATGGCGCGTCGCCCCACGTGAGATCCTGGACCTCGACGTCGAGGCTGAGCCGCTGCGCCATGTCGATCCAGAGATGGCTGAACTGCCCGAAGCGAACCGAGAGCACCTTATCGCCGGGCGAGAGCGTGTTGGTGAGCACGGCTTCCCACGCGCCGGTCCCCGACGACGGAAAGATGAACGCCTCGCCGTCCTCGGTCTTGAAGACCTCTTTGAGGCCGGTGAAGAGCGGTAACGTCAGCTCCGGAAAGTCGGGGCTGCGATGATCTTCCATCGGGACGTGCATCGCGCGCAGGATGCGATCAGGCGTGTTCGTCGGTCCCGGGGTATTGAGAAAGGTGCGTCCGGCCATGAGTCCTCCGAGCGGTTGGCGTGCGAGGCGATTCGATGCGTGCCGGGCGCGTGCCCGCATGCGCCGGCTGAGGATTAGGTCTGGGGCAGGACGCTCGAGCCGAGCTCCACGGTCGTCGCGTTGCTCGCCGAGCGCGCGAAGCCGAAGTCGCGCGCGAGCCGGATCGCGGCGGCGGAGGAGCCGATGACGGCAGACGTGGATTTTGCGGGCTCGTCGATCGCCGTCTTGACGTTCCAGCCGCCGCCTCGCAGCGCGCCCACGACAAAGCGTTCCTCGCGAGGGAGCCCGGTCGCGTTGACGACGAGCACCTCGTCCTGGGGCGGGTCAGAGGCCGCGCAGACGAGCGAGCCCAGCGCCTTGGCCCAGTAGTCGCTCACGAGCACGACCGACGCGTCGCCGACGAAGGTCGAATAGCCGGGCAGCGTGAGGGTCCGAACGTTGTCGCTCGGCACGCCGCGATAGAGTTCCACGAGCGCCTGGAGCTGCGCGTCCGTCAATGGCGTCTTGACGTCCTTGCGCGCGAGCGCGACGAGCCGCGGGATCTTCGGCCAATTCTGCGGCTCGCCGATCTCGCGAACGATCTCGTGCAAGACCTGCTGCTGGCGACGCATGCGCCCGAAGTCCGACTCCGCGTCATGACGGAAGCGCATGTACTCGAGCACCTGACCGCCGGAGAGATACTGCTCGCCCGCCTTGAAGTGGATGTGCAGGTTGCCGTGGCTGTCGTCGTAGTCCATCGCGTGCTCGACGTTGACGTTGAGGCCACCGAGCGCGTCGACGATCTGCTTCGCGCCCGTCGGATCGACGACGAAGGTCGAATCGACGTGCGTTCCGAGCAGCGTTCCGACGACGCGCGCCGTCAGCTCGATCCCGCCGTAGCCGAACGCCGAATTGAGTTTGTCGTGGCCGTGACCCGGAATCGCGACCCACGTGTCGCGCGGAATCGAGATCAGCGTCGCGAGCCGCCGATCGAGATCGACGTGCGCGAGCAAGAGCGTGTCGGTCGTGCCCTCGTCCTCCTGCGCGCCGACGATGAGAAAATTGAGTCGCCGCTTATGGAACGCCGCCGTGACGTCGCGGCGAGCGAGACCGATCGAGACCGTCTCGGCGAGCGGTTTGCGTGCGTACTGAAAGGCCGCATACCCGAGCACGGTGGCGACGAGGAAGATCGCGGCGAGCACGATGGGGCGGGACCGCTTGAGCAACGCAAGACCTCTCATCCGGCGCCTCGACGACCGGACGCGGGCCGCCCGACCGCTTCGCAAGCCCAAGGTCGGAACCTCCCAGACGCGATCGTCCGGAAAGTTCATCGGCGTAGCAAAACGATCGTCGAACGGCCAGTAGGCGGCGACGCCGAAACGGGCTGCGCCGCTTCCCGGTCGAAGCTGGTCACCGTGATGCAATGCGGGCTCGACGTCGCCTCGAATCCGTGGGGCGTCAAGATCCGGACGTTGCCCGACGACGACCGGCTGACGCTCGCTTCGCGATCGGCAGGGGCGTGATGTCGCTCGGACTGCTCGCCATGGTCGCCGTCACCGTCGGCTTGACGAATCAGCGCATCGGCGGCAACGGCGCGTTCTCCACGACGGCTCCGTAGCCGTGGCCGCGCGCGCAGGTGCGGTCCTCGCAGTCGTGATCCCGGCGGCGGCGCTCGTCATCGGCCTCGTCGGGCCGCGCGCGTGGCTCGACCGGCCGCTCGGAATCGCACTGCGGACCTCCGATTACGTCGCGTTCTTCTGCGCCGGGCGGATCGCGGGGCGCTCCGATCCGTACCGCATCGAGCCGTTGCGAACGTGCGAGCACACGTTCCGCGGCGTCGAGGGCGTTCTCCCGGTTCCTTTACCGCCGTACGATCTGGCGGCGCTGCGCGTGCAAACGCTGCCGGATGCGGCGCGCGCGCGATTCGTCTGGATCGGCGCGCTCCTCGCCGCGCTCGTCGCGGCCGCGGTGCTCCTCGCGCCGTCGCTCGCGATACCGTGGTCGGTCGTGCTCGCGGCGTTTCTCATTGGGACCGGACGTGACGAGCTCGAGCTCGAGCAGATCGTGCCGTTCGCGCTCCTGGGCATCGCGGGGGCGGCGGCGTCCCTCCACCGGGCGATGCCGGCGCGCGCCGGCACCTGGGCGCTGCTCGCGACGTGCGAACCGCATCTCGGACTGCCGCTCCTGGTCTCGCTCGCCGTCTGGACGCCGCGCGCGCGACCCGTGCTCGGCTGGGGCGTGGCGCTCCTCGGGCTGCTCTCCGTGACATCCTCCGGGCTCGCGGACTCGCTCGAGCACGCCCGCGCAGAGCTCCCGCTGCACGCGCTCGCCGAGAGCTCGTTCCGTTATCAGGACAGCTTAACGTACGCGCTAACGATGATCGGCGTGCCGGAGCGCGTCGCGCTCGGCGCGGGCTCGCTCTCGTTCATCGCGATGCTCGTCGCGGGCGTCGCGCTCGCGGGTCGCCTAGCCCGGCGCGCGGCGCGGCCCGGTCTCGTCGCGATCGTCCCACCGGCCTTTGTGCTCCTCGGCGGCACGTTCATCAAGGAGCAGCAGCTCATCGTCGCCGTGCGCTCGGCTTCGCCCTCATAGCGGCGACGACGGGCCGGGCGCGCGCGTTGGCGCTCGCGGTCTTCTTCCTCGTGACGTTTGCCTGGCAGCCGCGCCTCGGGCCCGGGCCCGGCAACGACATCGCAGCCGGGCTCCTGGCCCTCCTCGTCACGGCCGCCGCGCTGCGCCCGCTCCACGGCCGACGCGCCGCGGCGGGCGCGGTCGCGATCGCGGTCCCGCTGACGGTCGCGACGGCGTACTCGGCGATAGCGGCGTTCGAGCACGGCGCCGTCGGCGCGCGCGTGCTCGCGACGGGCCCGAGCGTCGCGAGCTTTCTCGCGCAGGTGCCGCGCGATCGCGACCT
>JAABUO010001202.1_pt1 | contig 35772 bp, 24 predicted proteins | sample 5559291 | NCBI WGS metagenome assembly JAABUO01 (sample SAMN10711878, study PRJNA513372) | rock metagenome | isolation source: Antarctica rocks | place: Antarctica: Victoria Land, Finger Mt sud
GAGAATATAAAAGAATAAGAAAACAGTTTTAATTATTACTATAAGTCTTTTAATAATAATGACGTAATAAATTTAAAAATAATAAATCTTAACATTTAACGTCATTTTTAATTACTTAACGAGTCGAATTAAGAACTTAAATTATAACTTAACTTAAGAACGATATTAAGTTAAATTACGATGTTAAAATTAAGTATTTAAGTCGAGTTATAATGTTAATATTAAGTATTTAAGTTAAGTTAAAATGTTAATATTAAAACTTAACTTAACGATTAGTTTAAGTATAATAAAATAAAGAATAATACGAAGATAATTAAGAATGAGTATAAGAAAAAAGAAAAGAAGAAGAAAAAGAAGAAGAAGAAAGAGAAAAAGAAGAAAGAGAAAAAGAAGAAAAAGAAGAAGAAAAAAGAAGAGAAGAAAGAAGAGAAAAAAAAGAAGAAGAAGAAAAAGAAAAAGAAAAAGAAAAAAGACGAAGAAAATTATAAGATCATTAAGATTTCAGACTAGTAATTTAATTAATTTCATTATTCTTTTACATTATTCTTTTATATTATTATATAACAAGTTAAATATTATATCGCTTCATGTTTTAACAAGTTAAATTAAAAATTTAAGTAATATTAATATTATTACTCGACTTAAATACTTAATATTAATATTATAACTTAACTTAAATACTTAATATTAACATTATAACTTAACTTAAATACTTAATCTTAAAATCGTAACTTAACTTAAGTCTTAACGAATTAAAAACTCGACTCGAGCTTAATGTATTAACTCGTCGCGATTAGTTTATATACGAGATTTATTATTAAATAAAATTCTTATAATTTTAATATTAATAAACGTTTTAGAAAGTTTCTTTCTATCGCGAATAATGTAAATTTAATCGTTAAACATAGTTAATTAAAACAAGATAACAGAGTTATCTTTTTAAACGAATTACATTATTTAATTATTAAAGATAATTATTATTTTAAGCTTGTTTTAAAGTATTTTATTCTGTTTCTTGTTTTAATTCTTTAATTAAATAAACTTTTTATAAATGTTAAAGTTTAAACAAGCTATTTTAATAACTTCGTAATCTCTTTTTCGTAAATATAATAAAAGCTTATAACTCGTAAAAAAATTGTTTAAAAACATATCGTAAACGTAGTTTAATTATTTAAATAATTAATTAAGTAAATTTATTATCATCGTGACTATTTCATTACTTTTTAGTTTCTTTAAAATCTTAACATTTAAAGATTTTTTGTTACGTTAATAATAAATTTAAATAAAAACGTAATCTTTATTAATAATTACTTAAATTTTATAATCTTTAAAAATAAGTTTAATAAGTATAATAAGCGTATCATGCGATCGATTTTAAAATCGTTACATTACTTTATTTATAATTACGAATTAATTAAAATTTTAATATTTTTTACATGTTTCTTTAAGTAAGATATTAATAAACTTTGTTTAATAAAGAAAAGTTAGTTTTCTTTATTAATTTAAATAAAAAACATATTTACTTTTTAAAAAATAACGTTATTTAATCTGAATTTTAATTTATAATTAAAGAAATATAAATTTTAATTAATATTTTTATATTTATTTAAAGTTATCGCTTTTTAAATTAACGAATGTAAAAACTTCTTTAGCTTTATGTTTTAGTAGTTAAAAATTTAAGATTCTTTATAAATACTTGTATAAATGCGTATTTTAAAGTATGTTTTTAATTCAAGCTCATTTATGTTAATAAATGATCTTATTTTAAAATTTTTCTTTTTTTCTTATTTATAACTTTTTTTAACGTATATATTAATGTGTTTTACTATCGTTTAAAGCATTTTAAAAAAAATAAAGATTTTATAAGTTTACGATATTTAAAAAATTAATATTTAATAATATATTAACTTAATTAACGTTTAAAAACATTTAAATAAGCTTAAATTAATCGTTTATAATAATTATAAAACGTAAATTAAAACGATTAATTTTTAAATTAATTAAATTAAACATTACATCGCAAAAAGACATTTTTATAAAGATAGCTTAAATAAGTAAGAATAATAAAGAGGTTTATTTATTTATAAAAAATAATCTTTTTAATCGAGTCTTATTACATCTGATTAAAATTAACCTTAAAAATTAATCGAAGGCAAACAGCGATTAAAGGAATAGAAAGTTTACTAAGCATTGCTAAGTTGAACACGGCATAACTTATAACATATTAAGCCGAAGGTATAACGTAAAATAAAGCGAGTGTCAGAGCTAACTCAGGCCTGGCCTTCGGCTCAGGTTCTAGCTCTAGCCTTTAATTTAATCTTTATATATTAATTCATTATGATGTTAAAATCGTGTCTAGAATTTAATTATCGATAAATAAGCTAAGTAAAATGTTTAATCTATAAAGATAATTATGACTAGAAGTTTAAGAATATAGAAAGAAGAAAGTTTCTGAAGCGATATTTATGTTTAAAAACTTAAAGTTCGTGTTAAACTCGAAAGAAAAATGTTATAACACAGAAAAGATGTAATACTTAAAAGTGTTAATTAGTTCGTATTAAAGCTGTGTTAAAGAATGTTAAAATATGTTAAAGCTTTTACTCGTGATGAGCTTAATTTAGCTTTAGTTGATTTTAACATACTCGTAACATTATTTTCTTTTCTCGAATATTCATATTCGCATAAATGAAAAAAAAGAAATTTAATTTTAAACGTCGTGTTTGTTTAATTTAATGTAACTTGTTTAAATGAAGCTTATAAAATTTAATTAGAATCTTTTTAAAGCTTTCGAATTCTTTTTTATCGACATAATATTATTTGTCGTTTCGATTTAAGCCTGTTCATTTAATCTTGTATTGCAATCGATCTTAATAGCGTTTAAAGTTTAAAATATTGTTTATTTCTTAGTAATTCTCGTTCTTAATTATTAATGATTAAGATGATTTTAAATATTAATTTAACAAAAAATCTTAATAATAAGAACGCAGTAGCTTAAGACTAAAGATCGAATGAAGTAGCTTCATACTTTCGAGTAAGCGAAGCTAATAAAAGATCTTTACATTAATAATAATTTAATAAAGTTTTAATTATTTATCTTTTAAATTCTTACATAATTTAATTATTTTAACGTTTTAAGAGAATAATTAAACTTAATCGCTTATTTTATAAATTATGTCTCGACGATGTTTATTAATCTGTGCTTTAATAATCGTCTTAATCTTTTTTAATTATTAACGATTAAAAATTAAAAACTCTTTTATCTTAACTGCAATGTCGTTAATCTTTCTAGCTTTAATGCGTGCACGAGTTATTTCGTAATTAGTCGTATTTAAATCGAAACTCATTCGTAAGTAAAAACTCTTATTAAAATAAAACGAAGTCATTAAGATAATCGAGAAGATATTAAAATTTTCGCTAAATTTTATCATTAAAAGTCATTTTGCTTAATCATTTTGTATGTAATTGTAGTAAATTCTTAACTCGCGTTTAACGTTTTAATTTACTCGTTTTAATTAATCATTTATTTTAAGATAATAAACTGTTAATAAACTAGCTTTAATTTTTAATCGCTTGTAAAGACTTTATTACATCGTTAATATAAATTAAAAATCTTTATTAAAAATAATAAAACTGAGTAAATTATAAAGTTTATAAACGTTTCATAACATGATTTAAATCGTTTCTTTAGTTAAGATTTCATCGTTTCTTTAATAATAAAGTACGTAATAACGTTTCTTAATAAGACGACAGATTATGATGCAGATCGCGTTATAATCTTCGAATAAAGATAATCTCGTAATGAAGTTTATAATTATATTCTTTTAGCGTTTCTGTAAAATTAAAAAAAATTTATGAAGTTCATTAATATCATCGCGAAGCGTCTTACTTCGTTAATAAACATGATAATTTTAAATGTATTACTTAACTGTAACTCGATGATTTAATTAATAGTAAAATCGTTAAATTAAGTTTATAATTCTTTAATTTTCGAGGTAAGAAGTTAACGATTAATCGTGAATTTTCTGTAGCAATTTCGTATGCATATTTTTAAAGACTTACAGTAAATCTTTTCTGAATAAAGCTTCGTTAACGATCTGACAGTTCTTTAGTTTAATGTTATATAGTTTTAACTCATTATCGCTTATTACTTATTAATATTTAATGCACAGCTTATCGATTTTGTTAACGTTTAATACTCGTTAATAAAGATTAGCTTTTAATTTCGTTATTAAAACATTTATTTTATTCGAAGTTAAAATGATTTAATAGCGATTCTTAATTCGTTTAACGATTTTAAAAGAATCGATTATAAACATTCGTGTTAACGCATTAACTTTAATATTATTCTTGCCTGATTAAAAGATAATTTAAAAGTTAAACTTTAATAAAATATTTAAATAATTAACTTAACGTCGAGTTAACTGTTTATTTTTCATAAAGATTTTCAGAGTTTAATGATTAGTAAATATCTGAATTAATAATTTAATATCTTTCAGCTCGAGTCTTTAATGCTCGAAACATTAAATAATGACTAGTAATTTCTTATTATAAATATGATAATTACATTTAATAAAAATTATACTTTTACTGTAAAAGGCTATTAAGTAAAGATTATTTTCGTTATCATACTGAGATAAAATATCGCCTTTAACATAATTAAACGCATTAATTTTTAAAATAGCTTAACGTTTAAGATCAAAATGTCGCAGTATAAGAGCTAAGCTGATCTGTTTCTTTAAATTTTTAAAAGCTTAACTATAAATTTAACTTTATACGAAGAATGTGTCTTTACGAGTAAGCTGAGTGAAAGATTTAGTCAGCTTTAAGAAATTCTTAATGAATCGTTAATAGAAGTTAATAAATTTCACGAAGCTTTAAATCTCTTTTAAATTAATCGAAGTAGCTTAATTAACTATGACTTTTATCTTAACGAAGTTCATTCGAAGATTCTGTTCTAAACGATGATTTTTAAAAAGTTTATTTCTTTAACGTTGAATTTACATTTTCGAATATTTATCTGTAAATTAGCTTCTCGTAAACGACTTAATATTATCTTAACATGTTATTTATGTTTTCGTTAAGTTTTACTATAAATTGAAATGTCATTTAAATAAATTTAACAGAATTAGTTTAAAAAGTTTTATAAAACATCGTTCATATATTATTAAAAAGAGACAGAATCATTAATAAGCTTAAAGAAAAGAACTCGTGATTTATAAACTTTTAAAGAAATAATAAAGATCGTATAATCTTCATTATCGAGATGCATTTAAAGTTTGTTAAACGTTAATATAATATTTAATTAAGTTAAATATTTATAACTTATAATTTTATTAATAATTTTCTTAATTAAAAGTAAAGAATATTAATTTCGTTTAGTGATGACGTTCAGCTTTCGATAATTCACGCAAAATCGTAAATCTTCATTTACTTTTAAAGCGAACAGAATTATTAAGAAATAAGAAGCTTTACTGAGAATAATAAAACTTTTAAAAAGATTCTCGTTTAAATATTTCTTTATCTTCTGAAGCTTGTAAAAAAACATTTAATATGCTTAACATTGAGATGAAACGACGTCATTAATAAGCTTTATCTTGTAATTATAAAAACGATGCGAGAATAGCTTATCGATTTAAGCTCGATTAAAGACGTTTAGAAAATTCTAATATTTCACGAATAATTTAACTTTAATGTCTTCTAGATTTTAAGTCGTCTCGTTAACTAAAGATAAACTAACTAAATTTAATTTACATTAAGTATTATATGTTAGCTCTTTATTAATGTCTTCGATTAATAAAGTAAAAATCTTAGTGTAATTCTTCTTTAAACGATTAACTAAAGTTTAAAAAGTCGCGACGTTTATGCTATAAATTAAACCAGCTTTTTTCTTTAAAGTCGAAATCGATCATTAAAGTACTTTAAGTACTTTAAAAGAGTTCGTTAAATCTGTTATTTTTAATTCGTACGAAACTAATAATACTAATATTAACGTTTTCAGTTAACTAAGAAAAACGATGATATCGCGACTCATGTTTAGTAATATTTCATTTTTATTTATTTAAGGTTTTTTTAATATCGTTTCATGATGTTTAATGTTTACAATTAGCATTAATATTAAAGATTTCTTATAATTATTAATGATTAAAATAAAAAGAATTTTATAAGTAATTATCTTCTTAGCTAGCTTTTCATCGTAGTCGCGTATGAGCTTTTCTTTTAATAGCGAAATAAATTATAACTCGAGCTTCTTGTAAACTTTCGTAACTAAATTTATATGTATTAAAATGTAAATAGTTAATTCGTTATTTATTAAAAATTAAATATTAAAAAACTGATCTTGCGAAATAAGAAACGCGTTAATTAAAAAGAGCTTTTTAAAGTAACTATCTTTTTAAAGAATTTCCGTTTTGTTACATAAAGATATTATTTTTATTCTTTCGATAACTTTTAAAGAGATAATTAGTTTTTTAAGTCGAAATTCGAATTAAAATCGAAACGATTAAACTTATTTACATTATTATTTAAAGCATTAATCTTTGTAACTTAATGAGAGCATTCTTTAAAGATATGATCGGGTTCGTAATAAACGAAACAGTTTTCATTCTACATGTTCGCTTCTTTCGCGCTAGTTAAAACCGCGTCGCGCTATTTTAACTGATTTATTAATATATTAGATTTTTTTTAATAATAAGATTTAAAAAGATCTTTAGTAAAAGTAACTTGTTTAATCGACTTTAATTTAAGAAATTTTCTTTTCTTAATTTCTCGCATAGCTCGATACTCGTTATTCAGACGTATTAAATAATTTCGAATTTTAACGAGAAAACTTAATTAAATTACTTAACTACTTAAAGTTACTCGAAGACAAAAGATTATCTTGTTCTTTAAATTAATTATCAGTTATTTTTCTTAATATTTTAAATATGAAAACAAGCGCTGAAATATGAAATAAAACTCGTTAAACTTCTTAACTTCTTAAGTAAGATTATTATATTCTCTTCGAAAGTTAATCTCTTTATTTAAATCATTATACAGCTGAGCGAGTTTTTTAAAAAGTTCATTAATTATTATATAAAGATTCATTAAATCTCGTTATCTTCGAGTTAAAGTTATCTTTATTGTTTTTTTAATAATTTTAAAGTAAACATAAGCTAGTTAAGCACGATCATTTTCATAATGATTCGCGTTTATTTTCAGCTTATTTTAAATCTTTTCATGTTAATCGTTTTAGAAAGATTTAACGTCGTTAATTAATTAAAATAAATTTAAAAGCTTTTAAAAGCGATTAATTAAATCGAAATAAGTAAAAATTAATAAGATAATTTCTTTAAATCGATGTAATTATTGTTTTAACTAAGTCTTCGCTTTATTTAATTACTTTGTAACTTTATTAAGGTAACGAAAAAGTTCGTTAAAACGCTTACAGACTTTAACATTTAAGTCGCGTTAAACTCTTAGCTCGTTAAGAATCTTCATGATTTAATTCGAATCTTCTTTAATTCATTTCTTTAGCTAATGAGTGTTTTTAATGTTTTAAAGCGAGTTAACGTTATTAAGTTCATCGAAAGCTGTAAAAGCAGATATAAATGTGCGTCATTCTTAAATTACATCGAATCGTAAATATTTAAAAACTCGATCAGAAAGTTTAAAATAAATAACAGAGTTCGTTGTAAATGAACTTCGAAAGAAGTTATTAATAATTTTAAAGTTTTTAAATTAATTAAACTCGTTAAATTAAGTCATGTTAATAAAGACGATTAAAGAACGATGATCGTTTAAAATTTTTGTAAATAATTTATCGAAATTTAAGTAAATTTACTAAGCGAAGAACGGTGCTCAGTAGTACTATTAAAATAAAAACGATTTCGAAGAGATTTTAATTTTGTTAAAGAAATTTTTATAATTCTTTAACAATTTAACGAAGATTCTTTCTCGTTAATTTTATTAATCGAATGAATAATGCGTACTAAATGAGCGTTAAATTCTCTAGCAATTTAATAGTAATTTAAACTCTTTAAGCTTAATTCTGTTAATTTTATTAACTTTTAAATGTTATTTTATTTTTCGATTTCGTTAATCATTAAATAAATAAATTTCTTTAAACTCGATTCGTGTTAAACAAGTATTTTAAATAAGTATAAAGATTAATATCGTATAATTAACGAATTCTTAAATTAATATTAAAATCGTGCTTAGAATTTAATTATCGATAAATGAGCTGAGTAAAATGTTTAATCTATAAAGATAATTATAACTAAAAGTTTAAGAATATAAAAGAAAGAAAGTTTCTAAAGCGATATTTATGTTTAAAGACTTAAAGTTCGTGTTAAACTCGAAAGAAAGATATTATAATATAAAAAAGATGTAATACTCGAAAGTGTTAATTAGTTCGTGTTAAAGCTGTGTTAAGAAATGTTAGAGTATGTTAAAGCTTTTGCCCGTGATGAGCTCGATCTAGCTCTAGTCGATCCTGGCACACTCGTAACACATGACAGTATTAATGATCGCGTCATGAACAAGAATGTTATGACTTGTAAAAGTTAACGAAAAAAGTTAAATGAGCTGTCATCAAAATAACGCGGATCTGACTAAATTACAGAGGTTTAAACTCATACATGTCGCTCGTACGCTGCGTAGTCAGCCGAGGCTAACCCGAAGGGGCTTAGCGGGGGCGCTAACCCTGAGGGGCTTAGCGATGCTGGCACATCTGAGAACTGAGGCAAACTGGTGCGTCCATGATTTGTCAGCATGATGAGCTAAATGGCTTCCTAGACCTCGGCCGAGACTAACCCAGAAAATGTACGAAACCCCGAGAGACCGACATCCAGCATCATGAGAGCGGAAAATGGAAAATGGAATGAGCATGCGATTTATGCATGATTCAATTATGGGCAGAGATTCTTCCGAGTATGGATTCGTTCCTGCTGGTATAAGGAACGTGATAAGCAACGCGTCAGGGGCTTCCGCATTGACTGCTTCGGCTACCTGTCATGACTTTCGAGCACACGGTCCTTGCTACTGCGGCCAGCGGAAATATTGGCTCTGAACTTGTCCCTCAGCTCCTTTCGGAACCTAATATCAAGCTGGTTCTCCCTTCATCCAATGCGAGCCGGCTCCAGTCCAAATTCCAGTTGAACGTGCCTAATGTTGCAGTTGAGGAAGGCAGCATCAAGGACCCAACTTGGGTGCAGTCCATCCTTACCAAACATGATGTTGATATAGTTTTCCTATGCCTTGCCGATACCGATGAGTTGTTGACCAGTCTGAACATCCTCAGTGCCATGCAGCGAGCCGGCTGTGTGCAACATCTCATCTATCTCTCAGGTTGCGGTGACTACATCTCAGACCAGGGCTTGAAAAACCTGATGCAAACGTGCTCTGCACTGAACCTGCTTGGGAAGGCGACTTTTGAACAGAAACTGGCATACGGAAACCTGCCCTGGAAAAGTACCGTCCTAGGACCATCGATCTTCTTCAGCAATGACCTTTACGCTAAGCAATCGATATTGCAGCATAACATGTTTGACACTCCGCTAGGTGAGGCGGGAATAAGTCGCGTCTCCTTACGGGACATTGCACTTGCCGTTCGCAACATCATCTGCGAGCCAAAGGTGGACAGATGGGCGGCGAAGAAGATCATGATCGGCTCCAAACACAGATACACTGGGACCGAGATTGTGGATCTTTGGAGCAAGGCGACGGGTCGTCAGCTAAAGCTGATGGGGGCCGACGAAACAAGCTTGACCACGGTTGAAAATTTTCTCGTGGAAAAGATGGGGCTAGGGAGCAATTGGGGACGGAATATGAGGCTGATGTTTGAGCATTTTGCAAGAGAAGGGTTTGGAATGAGCGAGGAGGACTATCAGTTTCAGGTGGAGTTGCTGGGCAGAGAACCTGAGGATTATGCTGCTTGGGTGAAGAAGGAGGGTGGAAGTTGGAAAGACATTGGTGATGCTTCCTAGTATAGAGAGACTTGGGTGGATCTGTGAGATCTGTCAAGACTCGTCTGACCAGCAGATATTTATTAAACGCGGGCTCGTCAAGGCTACAAGTGACTACATACCCTAACGCATCCACAACATCGTAGACTAGAGTAGTAAGCGAGAAACGATCGTATGATGTGCTTTCCAGGAAAAAACCACCACAGCTCAAAACGTCTTTCATCGCCCGCCTACCAAGCCTGCACCGCCTCCGCCCTGATCGCCTTACCCTGCTCATGATCGCGCTTGCATTGAATGACATCGCGAATGAACTCGCCCCCCTCGGAAGGATCCTTCGCACCCAGCTTCTTCATCACGTCGGCGCCCATACCCGCCAATCCAGTTGCCAGGAAGCCCGGTGACACGGCCCACACCTTCACCCCATCATTGCGCAGCACTCGACACCACTCTCGCATCATCATGTTCAAGCCGGACTTGCAGCTGCGGTACGCCGGGTGGCGAACTGCCTTTGGGTCTTTTGGCCAGCCCGCCGCGGGCGCGGCATTGATGCGCTCCAACATTGGGGTGTCCGAGACCTCCGTCTCCGCCAAGCAGGCCGTTCCGGAGGTGATGAAGATGAGTCTTGGGTCGTTGGATTTGAGTAACAGGGGCATGAAGAGCTCGGTCATGACCTGCGCGCCGGAGACATTCACGTCCCAGGTCTTGTTCCAAGCTTCACGACGGCTCATCTTGCCTGCCTGGACCTCGGCGTCAAAGTTGGCGCCGGCGTTGTTGACGAGGGCGTCCAGTCTGCCGTACTGTGATGAAACCTGATCGGCTGCTTTTTGGATCGATTCATCGGATGCGATGTCGACCTGCACTACGGCCAATGTGCTTGGGCTATCTGGGACCTCGTTCTGGATGGTGGTTATGGCTTCTTCACCTTTTCGCACATCACGGCAACCGATCAGGACTTGGTAGGCACTCGATGAGTGACAGAGAGCCTTGACGACTGCGAGGCCAAGGCCAGTGTTAGCGCCAGTGATGAGGACAACGGGCTTGCTAGAAGAGTCCATATGGTATTTATAGTGGTATTTCTTTCTCTCTGTAGTGGTGAGCAATGCCTAACGATCCTTTCGTTCCAAGCGAGTTCGTGATCAGACAGAATTGGCTTCGGTACTAGTATTTGTATTTGTATTCTTACCTTCTCTATGGGATAATCTTGCCTTTTTCAAGTTGCTACTCGCGTTTCTGTAGAGCTAAAGTCCTAACGCCGATACAGTATGTATTCCGGGGCGTTACCCTATTTGTACCTAATGCCGATGCCTTGGGTTACAGTAAAGGGTCACATGTACGGAGTTTGTATGGAGGTAGCGCCTACCTCCAGTAGAAGGTTCGCATTACGGAGGTATCTCTGGACTAGGCATCTTCGTGTTTGCCTGGAGCCTAGCAGAGATGTTCTCGATTCTTACAGTAGTGCGTATTGGTATTGAAAAATTGTACGTGAAAGGTCACACAAGACACAACCCCATCTCGACTCCTACATGGACTCCTACCCGGCTTGTCTCAATTCCTACAGATATCCCAACTCAGACACTCGTGTCGACCAAAACAAAAAGCAAATCTTTTAAGATGGTTCAAAAGCCAATTACCTTCATGTGGGTGTATATTTGCTAAACGTCCGTATCTTGGCACCGAATCTATAGAAGAGTATCGGGACCGGGAATAATGCAACAGCAATGAATGCTAGGACGCTCGTTGCCCATGGCACTCCTAGACGATCATACATGGCAGTTGCAAACAACGGAAATCCTGCACCGAAGAAGGAGCGTACCAAGGTGGTGGCAGCAAGCGCAGATGCCGCATTGAAAGTGTAGCAATCGATGATGTAGTTGAGACCTTGCATGGTAATGAGCATCGTGCCGATCCCAATAGGTACGCCAGAAATGAGTTGCGGCCAAGGCGAGATGGACGGATTACTCGTCCAAGCAAACCAGAAAAGGCCGGTCGGCAAAGAGATGCCACCCACAATCATCAGTAGAAGTCGTGTCTCTTGCGACCGTCCAGCTTGAGGATTCGGAGCTAAGCGGGTCTTTGTTGTTGTAGAAATCAAAATGCAGGCGCAGAGGACACCGAGGAATATGCCAATGAACGGAAGGCCAGCGACTCCTGGACTCCAACCTCTTTGTGCTTGATAAGAGAGGGGGAAAGCTTCGAAGAAGAGGTAGAGGAGGCCTTTGTTTGATGTCATCATGCTGTCATCTGGGAAGGGATAATGCGTGCCAAAAACTCACCGTAAATGAAAGCCAGGTAAATTGTAATTAGAACTAATATAGGCTCAAGCAAGAGCATCTTTGTCGGGCGCAACAGAAAGTCCTGAAAAATACTCTTAACGCTGACTCCTTTCTCCTCATGTTTAGCATGGATAGCCCAATTACGAGTATTGTGCCGGAGACGTTTTGCCTTTTGGGCCAACAGGACGGGCGCAAATGTTTCGGGTACAACCACGTATGCAATTGTACCAAAGAACGCAGCCATAATCAGAGTAATCCATTGGGTCCTGCGAAGAAAGAGTCATACTTAATCAGCCACTACAAAGCTCAACTGGCCGTCAACTGCGCTTACTCACCATCTCCAACCAAGGTAACTGTCCGTAATGAAAGCTCCAACCTGGTCATTGCGTGAGCTTGTGGACAGGGAAAGGGAACAGGTAGCGTATTTATACAATAGGTGCCAGGACCGGACCAGCAAATAGAGCCCCAGCAAAGCATGGCACGGAGAACCCACGCTCTCGGGCGTCCCAGACGTCAGCAAGCACCCCGCCGACAACGACTGCCGGTGCAGATCCAGCGAAGCCTTGTAAGAAGCGGAAAATAATGACTGACTGGACATCGTGGGCCACGGCGACAGGGATTTGGAAGATGGCGAAGAGGAAGAAACTGGTGAAGATTGAGATCTTGCGGCCGTACAGTTCACTGAGTGGACTTCAGAGGTCCGAGGTCAGCATTAGCAAAGGATCTTGAAAAACTTGCACTCCGCTTACCCCCAGATCATCGGTCCCAGACCGATGCCCAGCACAAAGAGCGAGGTGCCTAAGACCATAGTCTCGAGGCCGACGTGGAAGAGGCGGGCAGTCACCCCAGTCGCCACGCTGAAGACCGAGGAGGCAAAAGTGAAGGTGAGAGTTAGCGTAGCCATGGTCATGGTGATAATCCATTTCCGCTGGCGACTGAAGTTGGTCGGCTTCTGAGGGTCATCAGGACCCTCCCAATCAACGAGATATGTAGCAGCTGCATCATGGGGAAAAGCCTGCGTCTTGTCACGCAAAGCGATGGTACTCTGCGGCTGCCTTAAGTCATGCAAGCCATTCTCCGGTTCTAGACCGTCCTGAGCAGGCAGACTGACATCTGATGGATAGGCGCCCAATTCGAGGCTATTCATCTGGCGGATTGAGAGCATTCTCCCTCTTTAATGAACGCAAGAGCTGGCAGACAGTGCATTCAAAGCTAAACGTAAATCCCATACAGTGGATATTGTAAGGAAGAGGCGCAACAACGTAGAAAGTAGTAGTTGTACATTAAAAAGGTGCTTTCTAGCCAGTATATCTGACAGATATGAGACATGGACTTAAGAGTATCTGCGCGGAGCCCGGTCTTCGGAAGGGGAGCAGCCGGCGAGCGTGCATAAGGATAATTAAAGGGTGGATCAAATGGTAGAGTAGGTTGCAAGAGGAGACATGGTACATTTAGGGGGTTTGAAAGCGCAGCTCTAAGGATCAGCAGCGGAGATGCTTTGTTCGTAAGTGGTAAGTTGGGGAGTACTCGTAGATCTCTGCCCACATTGTTATTGTTCCTAATAACAATAAAGAAGTTGGAGATTCGAAACTTAGGGTTGCAGTCGGGTAAATTTCGGCACGGAAAGGGCTAGTCACGTGACACAAGTCTTGGCAGAGATGATTTTCCGCACATGTCGAGGATGTTTACGGAGGTACCTGCCACTCAGTCAAAGTTATATCACCTGCATCACCTTTAACTTTTCTAAACCTCTGGTCATTTCAAGTTTGACGAATACTAAGGCGGTGCGCAAATCAGAATAAGGAGACGATGAATGAGGTTACGCGGTTCAGCGCTTCTATGGAGTAGCTTCGACCACCGATATTCGGCAGGCGACGACTTAAGAGGTGGAATAAAATACGGCTGGGCAAGTATTGGAGACGTTACTCTGAGTCATAGCTCCAACAAGCAAACACGTCTCTCTGTGGCATGGCCACATTGATCAATATGGCCCGCACGCGTCGCAGCTCGCATGAATTGGACGAGGTAGAACTACTGTCCAAGTGTTCCGTCTACTTTCTCTCGACCCTTCTCAAGTCCGTCCAGGATCATTTCGCTTCTGTCAATCTGAAATAGACTTGCTGACATCGGTGAGTATTCATGTCATCGCCGTCAAAAGAAGACAACGATGGGGGCGTCTCATGGAACTCGAAGGACCACACGAGAGTCGAAATGATGACCTTCAACTCCACAACGGCGAGCTTCATACCTGCAGAATTACATGGGTCATTAGCTTGTTCGCTACTCTCCTTGTGAGTGGAGTGGTGCCGCTTACCGAAACACCCACGAAGCCCAAAGCCGTACGGAAGCACTGGTCCGGCACGCGGGTCAAATTTGGTGTTACCCTTCTCATCTTCGACTAACCATCTCTCTGGCTTGAAAAGCCCTATGTCCGAGTCATCCCACACGCCATTCTTGTCTTTCGATTCCCTGCTCGTTTGGCTGCGCCTGGACTCGTCGATTGCAAACGCTTTGGATTGAAAGCTCGGTCCGTTATTGAGGAAGAAAACGTCGGTACCTTTCGGAATATGGTGGCCAAGCACCACCGTGTCTCGAGTTGCCATCCTAATGACAGTAGGGATCGAGGTACCCCAACGATGGTTCTCCTCAATGAAGGCGTCAAGGTAAGGACATTCGGCTTTCAAGATCTCATGTGAAGTGGGTAGGTCTCCGGCCGCAAATGCACGCTTATGCGCTGAATGTAGAGCGGAGCGAAGTTTTTGTTGTACATCTTGATGCTTTGTCAAATACTTGAGAGCCCAGCAAATTGTGGTAGAGGTCGTCTCATGGCCCGCCGAGAAGAAACCAAAGAGTTCATCCCTGATCACGCGAGTATCGTACTCTACGTTGCGATTTTCCTTTTTGGCCATCTGTGCTTCCCGCTGCACAAGCAGGTCTACGGCAGACCTCACTTGATCATCCTGGTCTGGATTGCCGGAAAATTTCCTCCAGGCGGCTCGTAAGCGGTCTCCCATCATATTCTCGTTCCATTTCCTGGCGGCGACTAGGGATGGGTAGAATTTTAGAGCAAAAGTGAGATGCTGTCTCGGAATTGGAGATTTGAGAGCAATTTGCAGACTATCGACCAATGTCCTGACTGACGTATACGCTTCGGGATCCTCTGCAAAAGGGAAAATCGCAGGTGAGTCGAGATTGGCAGAAACATCAATCTTTTCAAGATTAGAGACTCGATTCAATTGTGTTTTGATGGCGCCAACGTCGAATCCAAAAGTAGCTCTTATGATGACATCGACCAAGTTTCTGATAATGTCTTTATCGGCTTCAAAGGGTCTGCCCTGTGCCAAGCGCGCTCTATACCGCCAAAGCTTGACAAGGTCTTGAGTTGAGTCGTGGATTGTGGGACCAACAACGTCCTGGAGAAAGCCCGGAGACATCGTATCTCGAATGAGCCAGCGATGGGCCCGGAATGTCTCGTTACTGGGCATCTGCAAGCCTTTCATTAGCAGAATACAGCTTGTCACAATATACGAGGACATACCCAAACATGATTTCCGGGCAGAAGAGGCCCGAAGACCTCGCCAATGTAAGTCGAGCGGTCGAACTCGTCTTGTCGATTCACCTGAATATCTTGAGCTTCACGAAAGTCGGCGACAATGACCCATGGCTTTCCGAATGGACGCATGAACATCTGGATTATGGGCGAGTCGAGGTCGGTGGTAAGCTTTCTAATGTAGCTCCAGATTTCTTTCGTTTCCGAACGCCATTTCAGAAGCTGTGCGCTTGGTAAGCCTTGAGTAGTCCGCCCCTTCAATAACGGCGATAGCTTACGTCTGGGGCGTCTCCAAGCACATTGTTGGCACTTGACTTTTTGTAGGGTATGCCAGGTATTGGTTTTGGAAGAAAGGCACGATATACCAAAGCGATAACAGCAAACAGCACAAAAGCTGCCAATCCGAAGGTGTAGGGCGACAGTCGTATTGCCGTGGTATTCAGTTCTGAGAGTATTGCCATTGCATCCACTTCCTGGAAGCGATCCTATAGAAGCGTCACAAGTGGAACAGAGATGGATGGGAAAAGTTATGTGCAGTGCACCAAGGACGGGTTTGTAAGAAGGTTTCGTAGAGGCTAGGTTTATGGAAAACTTGGACGAAGAAATCACAGTCTGCGAATGGATCCCTCGTTTACCTTTGCTACTCACTGATCTTATTTGGGTACCTATTAGCAAAGTCCGGTCGCAGGGGTCTCACTCAGACGGAAAAGACGGTAGTCAACGCTGGTTTATTCAATCCGTAGAGGACCAATGAAGTCTGCACTCAATTGCTGCGCAAACTTCTGGAGGCATCGCGCGCGGCATCAAAGCCCAAGATGATGATACACGCCGTGAGAGGACTTTCCCTGGCGTCAGTGCACATCGAAAACCCCGGAGCGGATGAGAGGTGGGGGGAAAACGGCGAAAGCACCCCAGCTAAGGAAACAATACACCGGCCTTCGCCACCAATTCGCATTTCAATTTTTGCACTGCATGAGATATCGGTATCGGGTTCCATCAGGAGGAGCTTTCCCAGGTCATGCAAATTCTAAGATGAGATGAGTCCCTAAAGTAAATTAAGTGGCCGTTTGCTCAGTCGTGGGCAAAGATTGAAGTATTACCTATCACCTATCCGTTGTATTGCAACCGTTCCGCTCTTCAGTCCTATTATCCATTGTCATGGCAATTTTAACTATACCACATCCTGTGTTCATGATTTCAGTGGCTTTCGTACACCCTGTTTCCATATTTTCAATTGCTGTCGTTTACTGGATTGGTCATATAATCTTCAACTACATTCATTATGAGCGTACTCGAGCACAACTCGGCTGCCTGCCCATGAAACAATATCCATCTTGGGACAAGTTCTTAGGCCTCGACTATGTCTACGCTATGTTCAAGGCGCTCGGAGAAAATCGCTTCCTCGAATTTCAGACGGAATCGTATTCTGCGCGAGGCTCTAAGGTTTGGACAGCAAACTTCTTGGGCAACCGTATGGTCTACAGCTCGGAACCTGCCAACATGAAAGCTATGTCGACCTCGCATAAGGATGCTTTTGCTGTTGAACCCATCCGCGTGGCGAATGGTGCCATAACGCCATTCACAGGACGTGGGGTGAGCTCATCAGATGGCCCAAAGTGGCAATTCTCCAGGGATCTGGTGAAGCCGTACTTCGAACGAGCAGCCTTTTCTAACCTTCAGCGCCTTGGCCCACACTTGGACCGCTTGATCGCTAGAGTCCCAGTTGATGGGTCCACAGTGGACATGCAACCATTGTTTCAACGGTGGGTGAGTGCAACGTCCCTTGAACGCTCCTCCTCCTCCTCCTCTTGCAATCGTCATTGAATTATTCGACGGAGGTAGCAGTCTAATCTTGACCATGCAGTTCCTTGACACCTCAACCGAATTCCTCTTTGGCCAGACAGTGAACTCGCTCGACCACCCAGAGAGAGATTGGCCGCAGAAAGATATGGTCGCCGTGATGCGCGGGCTACGTCTCCGGCTGCAACTGAGTTCGTTCCTCTTTCTGCATCGTGACAAAGAATGGTTTGCGGCGTGCAAAAGGATTCACGGCTTCCTCGAAGGCTACATCGACAAAGCCTACCAGCAACTTGAGGAGGAAAGAAGAACCGGTAAATCAGCCACTTACGCCAACGGCGAGCCTCGGAATGATTTCCTCTGGACCATTGCTCGCCATGTGCCGGACAAGCTTGAGCTGCGTACGCAGCTGACCGGCGTGTGGATCCCTTCTAACGAGACGACGTCTATTCATATGAGTCATGCGATTTTCGCTCTGGCAAGGCACCCCGAAGTAGTGAAGAAGCTACGCAAGGAGATCCTCAACTGTGGGGATAAGGCTCTGACATTCGAAGGCCTCAGATCGATGGACTATCTCAGATGGACCGTCAACGAGAGTGAGTGCCACAAGCGTTCCAATCGGCATGAAAGATACAAAGCTGACAAATGTACGACTCCCAGCTCACCGCTTATACCCAGTCAGCTTGCAGACCGTGCGAGCTTGCATCAAAGACACCACCCTCCCCGCCGGCAGCGGCAAAAACGGCACCGAGCCCATCTTCTGCGCCAAAGGCGACATCATGCACTGCAATCGCTACCTCATGCACCGGGACCCGGACCTCTGGGGCCCCGACGCCGAGGAGTTCCGTCCTGGACGGTGGGAGCATGCACGGCCGATGTGGAGCTTCGTACCTTTTGGTGGGGGGCCGAGGATTTGCCCAGCGCACGTCATGGTTGATACTGAGTGTAGCTATGCCATTGTGAAGCTGCTGCAGCGGTTCAAGGCGATCGAGGCAAGAGATGATGAGCCGTATACAGCTGTCATGCGGGTAGGGCCGTCGAATAAAAATGGCTGCAAGGTGGCGTTCGTTCCGGCGTGATGGGGGGAGAGTAGAGCGTTCGATAGATGGAGTAGCTGTTAATTAAATTCATACATCGAGTTATGACATTGATCCTCCTGCTTGCATTTACTATTGGTGAAGCTTCAATCAGTCGCTCGCAGAGCTCAATGTTGAGATTGTAGATCATTGTAGGATTGGAGAAAGTGGTTCATCTAACATTCAAACGGTCTGGCGGTAACGACTGCAGGAAGTATAATACACTTTTTCAAACATCGTTTTTCATACATCTCCCCATAGAACAAGTACCCCTCAAGCGCCGTGTCACGATATTGAATACGCGTGCTTGATCATGTCTGCGATCCGCTCGGCTAAAGCATACAGAGCCGCTTGCGGAGGTAAAGTCGTCAACAGCGGCACCGAGGCGATATCTATGACCCTCAATCCTGGCACCCCATACACTTTGTAATGCGCATCCACCACGCCACCCTTGTCCAAGTCCATCATTGGCGCTGTGCAGCACATGTGGGCAAGTGACGGCCGACCAACCGATGCGAGAGCCTGTTGGAGCTGACTTGGATCTGTCACATTGTCACCGAATGGTGCCGCTTCGTGCGCTCCCAGAGACGCCATGCCCGGCGCTTTCATGATCTCCCTGTTCTTGAGAACGGTCGCGACCATGATGTCGTAATCCGTGGGATCGGTCATGGATTGCCAGTCGATCACGGGGATGTTCAAGACGTCTGTGGAATTGATGTTGACCGAGCCGCGGCTGAGCTGCGTTGCGAGGAACAGAGTCACCGCGTTGCCGGCGTTCCATTGGAGGAATGCTGCTGGGACATCTTGTCCTGCGAGCTGTCCGATCCGTATATCCCGTTGCGCTTTGTATCCTGCGAGGACGGTCGGATCGGTATCGGCTGGGAGTGAGGCAGCTGGGTCTCGGCTCTTGGCTGCCGCAAGGATGGCGGAGTAGTTCGATGTGATGTTGGGTAGAGGAAGAATGGCAATGTTACTGCTCCTGCCCCGTGGAAGCACATAAGGCCCCTCATGCGGTGAGTTGTACAACGCGAGTTCCTGTGCATCGTACGTCGAGTTCGTAGCGAATGCCTGTTCGTTGGGCACGACATTGTTGGTGAAATTGTACGGAACGTTGAAATTAGGGGTATCCTGCAGATTGGTCCCAACACCTGGGAGGTCGGCGACGACATCAATTCCAAGGGTGTCGAGAAGCTTCTTGGGGCCAATTCCGGATAGCTGGAGCAGCTGTGGCGTGTGAACACCTCCGGCAGCGACGAGGACTTCTTTTGAGGCCTGCGCGGTCAAAGTTGACCCTCCTGCGCTCGGTATATATTCGACTCCAACGGTCTTGTTGCCCTCTACCAGGACCTTCGAAACGGTATGTCCAGTGAGCAGGTGGTAGTTTGGTCTTGAAGCTGCCCCAGTCGTGGTGTAATATCCGCTCCGAGCATCGCTTCTCGTCCGATTAGTAGGATCGACGGATAAAGTGACACAAGATATGCCGGCCTGATCGCCATCGTTGAGGTCTTTGGCAGGTTGGAGGCCTAAGGACAGCGCTGCTTCCCACCAATTCCCTGAAGACAGTCAATCATGAGACAACAACGCTACCTAGATAAAGAGACAAACCACTGCCTTCATAATAGAAGTTTGGGTAGGATACATGGATTGGTCCGTCATAGCCGTGTACATCGGCGACATAGGTGATGTTCGCCTCGTGCGCGAACGCCTCTTCCGGGACGGTGAAATTCTCATTCTTCTTGAAGTATGGTAATAGGACGTCCCAGTCTGAGTTTTTCGCACCCAATTGATCCCAAGCGCTGTACTCCTCCTTGCTGGACCGAAACCAGAGTAACGAGTGGACAACAGTGCCACCACCCACCACGTTTCCTGCCGGAGCGAGGAAAGGCTTGTCATCTAAGGCCGTTTGCGGTACGCTTTCGAGGGTTGGATACAAGTATGGGATTGAGTTGTATAAGCCAGGAACAGAGATGAAGTCTTCTTCAGGAACATCCAGCGGTCCTGCCTCAATAACCAAGACGTTCACTGAAAGACCATTACCCAGTCAGCGGCTATACTAGGGTTAGGGCTAGACTGTAGGTGATGACTCTTACCGCTAGGATTTTCGCTTAAACGATCGGCGACAGTCAAACCGGTCAGACCTCCCCCGGCGACGATAAAGTCATACTGAGTCTGATTTGCAGTCTCCCTTGACGCGAGCGTCGCATGCCGGGGAATAGAGATTGCATGACAGACCAAAGCGACAGCACAAAGGCCCAGTGTGTGGAGCGTGAAACCCATGTGAACGATCGGAGAATTCTAACGTAGATTGACAAGCTGCAGTACTTGGTATCCAAGGAAAAGCCAACGCTTGAACGGCTATGCAGGAACTCGAACGAAGGACGAAGGTTTGCAGAATGCAGATGCAGAATCCTTAGCTTGTAGAAGTGCGAGAAGCTGCATATGTACTGATCCCTGACTGTGCCGTCTGACAGTAGCGCATTACTCGATTTGGATGTAATTCCCCGAGCTGAGCCACATTCAGGCAACAAGGGTGTACCTGCCTTCTCAGGATCCAGGAAGGCTGACTGTGTGGTAGGATTCGGTAATCAGTATTGCGCACATGCCACGCGGCACCATTGTCATGGGTGTTTGTCTACCAATCCCAGACGGACTACTCAGGGCGGTTTCTGGTGAGTGTACACTTAAGCGAGTTTTTGGGTCTGAAGATTCGCTTAAGTGTACACTCACTAAGAACAGCCCTGAGTAGTTGAAGGCTAAGGACTGTACCTACCACAGAGTGGATGACGGAGTCCAGAAATGTTTCTGACCAGACAGCCATTAGTCCATGATGAGCCATCAATTTCCTGATAATCATTTGACGTCTGTCTACATTCTCAGGAGACGGTGGGGAGACGAAAGAGGTACCTGGATTATCTCTCGCCAAGAACCTCGCTCCGATCCGAGTCATTACGGATCAATGTGTTCGGATTTGAGTAGAACGTAGGAACAGAATGTGTAGCTGCAACTAGACGATCAGAAAGCCCGGCCGGGCTATTGAACGCATTCCCAGATGTCCAACTGAAAGCCGATGTGGAAGCCATTCTGAATTCCCAAATCCTTCTTGTTCAATTTTGCCCCGGCTGTCGAATTCTCGAAAAGAGGCTCAGCTTGCGGTGAAGGTGCATCATAAGCACACCATGGCAACCCCAATACGGCAAGATTATTTAAGGCTCATTATGTGCCTGATCACATCCCTTCTCCTGACCTTCCCAGAGACGCTTCAACAGCTGTCTCACATTCATTGCCAAGAGGACGAAATATGGATGAACCTATTGCCATCGTTGGATCTGCCTGTAGGTTTCCAGGTGCAGCAACATCACCATCCAAGCTGTGGGAGTTGTTGAAGGCCCCAAGAGATGTGCTTCGCGATTTTCCCGCAGAGAGGCTCAACCTTTCTAGTTTCTACAGCCCAGACGGAGAACACCATGGCCGTACAGATGTACAGAATCGAGCCTACCTGCTTGATGAGGATTGTCGTCTTTTTGACGCCTCTTTCTTCCGAATCAACCCCAAAGAAGCTCATGGCATGGATCCTCAGCAACGAATTCTGTTGGAGACGGTATATGAGTCCCTTGAAGCGGCAGGCTGGCCACTGGATGCGGTCGACGGATCGTATACTTCAGTACATGTGGGTGTGATGAGTCTAGACTTCAATGACATCCAGATGCGAGATCCGGAAACGCTTCCAACTTATACGGCCACAGGCGTAGCTCGAAGTATCCTCTCGAATCGGATATCGTACTTCTTTAACCTTAAAGGTCCATCCATAACTATTGATACGGCATGTTCGAGTTCTCTTGTTGCCCTGCACCAAGCCGTTCAGGGCCTGAGGAACGGCGAAGCCACTCAAGCGGTCGTCGCGGGCACTACACTATTGTTAGATCCTGCGATGTACATCGCTGAGTCAAATTTGCACATGCTATCACCGGATTCGCGCTCACGCATGTGGGACCAAGATGCTAATGGTTACGCACGCGGCGAAGGTATCGCCGCTATCCTTCTCAAACCGCTTCACAAGGCCATCCAGGACAATGATCACATCGAGTGCGTGATAAGGCAAACCGGCGTCAACTCTGACGGCCGTACTGATGGCATTACCATGCCTAGCTCTTCAGCACAGACAGAGCTTATCCGTCGGACGTATGAGAATGCAAAACTCGACATAAGACACGACCGATGCCAGTACTTTGAGTGTCACGGCACTGGGACCTTGGCAGGCGATCCAGTGGAAGCTCGCGCCATCCAAGAAGCATTCTTCCCAGACCGAGATCAGACAAACCAGGACAGTCCACTCTATTGTGGATCGGTCAAGACAGTCATCGGTCACCTCGAGGGCTGCGCCGGATTGGCAGGCGTCCTCAAAGTCGCGCTCGCCATCCAGAACAAGGCAATTCCACCAAATATGCACTTCAATCAGCTCAATCCCGCCATCACACCGTACTACGATAAGCTTTGCGTCCCGACTTCACTACTGCCCTGGCCTGATACTGCAGGCAAGCCGTTGCGTGCAAGCGTCAACAGCTTCGGTTTCGGAGGAACAAATGCTCATGTAATCCTCGAAAGCTATGAACCTTCCTCCAATGCACTTACCACACAAAGTGCCGTAAAAGGTGCCATCATTCCCACAATCTTCCCAGGACCCTTTTTATTTTCCGCTAAGAATCGCTCGTCACTCCTTCGCATACTCCAAAATACCCTAGAGTACATTGAGCTAACGCCATCGCTGGACCTTGACGCTTTGAGTTGGGTACTTTATTCGAGAAGGACTGTCTTTTCGACGCGGATAGCAATCACTGCCTCGAATCGGCAACGGCTTCTAGACTCGGTCAAGAAGCATATCGCTATTGGTAAGGCCTCACACGACGCCCAGTTGGGCGTCAGAGCGCTCACTGGAACTTCAAATATCCTTGGCGTGTTCACTGGTCAGGTAAGTACACCCCCTAGTTAATACGAGCTACATGACCAACCAAAGCATCTTGCAGGGCGCTCAATGGGCGAAGATGGGCCAGCAGCTCATGGCACATTGTCGATTTTTCCGCGAAAGCCTTGAGAAATGTGAAAACTTCTTGACGGCACTTCCAGATGCTCCTCCCTGGTCATTAACGGAAGAATTGGTTGCTGAGTCCGCCGATTCTCGCATATCCCAAGCTGGGTTATCGCAACCGTTGTGCACAGCAGTCCAGATCGGTCTTGTAGATCTCTTGCACGCTGCTGGTATTCATTTTAATGCTGTCATTGGTCACTCATCTGGAGAGATAGGGGCAGCATATGCGGCGGGTATGCTAAACGCAAGAGACGCCTTGGGCATTGCATACTATCGAGGCTTCGTCGCTCATCTTGCTAAGGGAGCCAAAGGGCAAGAAGGCGGCATGATGGCTGTTGGTATCTCATTTGATACTGCCACTGCCTTCTGTTCCCAGCCCTCGTTTGAGGGCCGCATTTCCGTTGCTGCGAGTAATTCTCCTTCGAGTGTCACGCTTTCTGGTGATTTGGACGCCATCTGTGAGGCGAGAGCGAGCTTTGATGGAGAAGGGGTCTTTGCACGGCTACTCAAAGTCGACACGGCGTACCATTCGTCTCATATGGTTCGCTGCGCAGAAAAGTACATGGAGTGCTTGCGGAAGCTACGTGTTCGTATTCAAGAACCTCGAAAAGATTGCATTTGGTCTTCAAGTGTCCATGTGGAAGCGGACTTAGTGAACCAGCCCCTAGACCAGCTCAAGGACCAGTATTGGGTTGACAACATGGTCAATCCTGTCCTTTTCTCTCAAGCCCTGCAAGCATCCGTACATACGAGTGGCCCATTTGCATTGGGACTGGAAGTTGGACCACATCCGGCCCTGAAGAGCGCAGTGAGCCAGACGCTCAAAGCAACATTCGATGGCTCCATTCCCTACAGCGGCTGCTTAGCACGCGATGGAGATGATATCGAAACCATGTCCGGAGCAGTGGGACTGGTGTGGAGCTACTTGAGCCCACCAGTATTAGACCTTGACAGCTGGCGCAAGGCTTTCCAAGCATCAAGTCAACCGCGAGTCCTCAAAAATCTGCCATCCTATGCTTGGGACCACGACCAGGTTTACTGGCATGAGTCACGCCCCGGGCGAAATTATCGTCTTGGGTTGCAGAGTCCGCACGAGCTCTTGGGCCGCCTGCGTGAGGAAGGTGAACATGGGATGGCATGGCGTAATGTGCTACGTCTACAGGAGCTGCCTTGGCTTCGAGGACACACATTCCAAGGCAAGGTAATTTTTCCAGGTGCGGGATATGTGAGCATGGCCGTTCAAGCAGCTGAGCTTTTCGTGCGCAGTCGCACGACCAAGAAGGTTGAGATCCAGGATCTCAAGATCCACAGAGCCCTGGTGATCGATGATGATAACGAGGGCGTGGAAACACTCTTCACACTGCGCAGCCGTTTTCCTGATCACGCTGTGGAAGAGGACGCTATCTTGGAAGCAGATTTTGTCTGTTACTATTCTTCTGATGAGCATGTCTTAGACAAGAGCTGTGATGGACGCTTGCTTATTCACCTGGGCCAACCTGCACCTGGAGACCTTCCCCCAAGCCCCATCTCGCAGGCTGAACTTCCCTCTCTTAACGTCGACAGATTCTTTAACGCTGTCGCTGGGTTTGGGATCAATTACACCGGCGCATTCCGTACTATGCGTTCTATCAATAGGGTATATGGTCACTCACAAGCTTCCGCTTCATGGGCCAAGGGTGATCTTGAAGAGAAGTACGTACTCCATCCTGCCATCCTTGATGTCGCTTTCCAGGCAGGCATAGCCACTTTCGCCTCCCTGGCCGAGAACGCGGTTGGATGCACTTACCTTCCTGCTGGAATCAAACGTGTGATTGTGGACCCCAGACGGAAGTATCGAGAACCCTTAGGAGACACTAGCATTGCGATAGAAGCTCACATTGCAAACACAACAAGCAGTACACTCGAGTTGGATATCAGTCTCTATGACGATTTAAGCAGTGATTCTGGCGTTCAAATCGACGGATTGATCCTCAAAGCAGTTGCGGAACCACTCCCTTCAGATGACCGACTTCTCTTCGCTAAAACCGTCTGGGACGTCGATGCTGCATTTAATATCCCCAGTCCACCCCCTGCTGAAGTAAAAAGGGCTGAGCTCGAATACATTGACGCGGTTGACCGCACAGCACTATACTTTCTGCAAAAGCTGTCGATCGACATCAGACCTGAAGAGGTCGAGGCAATGAAGTGGCATCACCGAACCTTGTTGAATGGCATCTCTATTATCTTGAGTCCAATACGTGAGGGACGTCACGCATTTCTGAGAAAGGAATGGCTGGACGACACCCGCGAAAAAATCGATTCATTTACTGAACGCTACCCAAACAGCGTGGATCTCGCACTGTTGAAGGCAGTGGGCGAGAACTTAACCTCCGTGTTACGTGGCGAATCGGAAATGCTGGAACACATGCTGAAAGACGGCTTGCTTGGCAAACTATATGCTGAAGGGCGAGGATTTGCAGAGTGCAACGAGCATGTAGCCTCCATTATGCGCAAAATCAGCCACAAGCATCCAAGGACCAAGATTCTGGAGATCGGAGCAGGAACTGGTGGTACAACGCGCAGCGTCTTCAATGCCATCGGCAACGCTTATTCGTCATACACGTACACCGATATCTCTGCTGGCTTCTTTGAGAAGGCAGGTGAGAAGTTTGCCGATCACATCCACAGCATGGAGTTCAAGACATTCAACGCCGAACATTCTCCCGCGGAGCAAGGCTTCTTTGAGAACTCTTACGATGTTGTCATTGCAGCAAATGTTCTACACGCAACCCGCACGCTGTCCCAGACAATGCGACACGTCAGGAGCCTATTGCGTCCTGGAGGGTTCTTGATCGCCGTAGAAACCACAGGGAATATGCTCCGTGAGACTGGCCTCATGGCCGGTCTTGAAGGCTGGTGGCTGGGAGCGGATGATGGAAGGTTTCCAGGTCCTGGCATCTCTGTCAAGGGGTGGCATGAGGTACTTCAAGAGAGCGGGTTTTCGGGCATTGAGACCATCATTTATGATATGCCCGACGTCTCTAGACATAATTGCTCTGTATTCTATACACAAGCCGTGGATGAACGATTTGAGCTCTTGCGTGACCCGCTGTCGTCGATGGACCTTCTTCCGGAGACCAGAATCATGATCGTGGGAGGGCAGACACTGCCTGTTTCCAAGGCTGTTCGCCAGATAGAGAAGTTACTTCGACGCTGCACCCCAACACTCACAACTTGCGCTAGCATTGATGATCTGGATCCTTCGAACATCGAGCCGGAAACCTCTATTTTGTGCCTTGCAGAGCTCGACAAGGCACTTTTCTCCGAGAAAATGACCGCCAAAAGACTGGAGAACCTGCAAGAGCTATTCGGGTACGCTCAAAACGTGCTATGGGTCACCTCTGGAGGTCTTGCTGATGATCCATATTCCAACATGATGATTGGCATCGGCCGCGCTCTATCTTTCGAGCTTCCCCACGTGCGTATCCAAATCCTTGACTTCGACCAACAATCTTCATGGGACATGGAACTTACGGTTCAATACCTCCTTCGAATGATACTTCTCTCTTCTCCTAATTATCGAAACCATGATATACTCTGGGTAGAAGAGCCCGAAGTCGAGGTGAATGGCGATACGACACTAGTGCCTCGCGTGGTCTCAGATACGGCGGCCAATGAAGCTTTGAACTCAAAGCGCCGCCGCATCAACAGGCTCGTTAATAACTCTGAGGCGATTGAGGTCAGACACGATGCTTCGCAGCTCAGGCTCTTCAAGACTAAATTGATGAGCCACTCAAGCGACTTGGCGGAGATCAAAGTTGAGCTCTCTCTAGCTTTGCATACGCCTAATGAAAAGCCTTGCTTCTTATGCTATGGACAGTTGCGAGGGAGTGGTCGGCCAGCATTTGCAATACTCAAGACTGACCGTTCAATCGGTGTTGTGCCGAGTGAGGATATCTTCGAGCCAACAGCAACGAGCAGTTGCGATGGCAGAACCCTCGTTGCGGTAGGCGCAATACTAATGGCTCTTCATGTAATTTCAACAAGTCCAACAAATGGCACGATCCTGGTGCATGAACCACCAGACAGTTTTGCAAAAGCAGTTTCTAAGGTCGCAGCGCTGAATGGACGTAAAGTGCTGATTGTTGAGGCCACTGCAGTGAGAAAAGACTCAAATTCGATTGCTATTCACACTCTCGCTCAAAGCCGTGTCGTTCGTGGCTTGATACCTGCCGACACAAGCTTACTGTTGCGCTGCTCAAGCGTGGAAGTGGACAACATCCTGCCATGCCTACCAAAGGGCGGCGTAGTACAAAGCTTGAGTCCAGAGTCTATACCTCGCCGAAGGAGTAACATTGCTGCAGCGTACGAATTAGATTTGTCACTCAAGCTTGAAGCAGCAGTCTCAGTGATTAATATCAAAGATGCGTCTGAGTGCCATTCAAGCAACAAGCGCCTAGCATACGTACTGGACTGGAAGCGAACCGGGCCGATGAGCGTGACCATTCCCCCTCTTGACGTCCGTGGGATCTTTTCTCCAGACAGAACCTATTTCCTGGTCGGGATGGCTGGTGAATTGGGCCAGTCACTTTGCCGTTACATGGTCGAATGTGGCGGTCGTCACATTGTTCTGGCCAGCCGACAACCAGTTAGTGGAGCACAGTGGCTTGAGGATTTGCGCACAGCCGGCGCCGAGATACGGGTCTTGAAGATGGACGTGACAGATAAGACGCAGGTCCAAGCTACCGCTGCAATAATCCGAGATACTATGCCTCCGATTGCAGGTGTAGCAAATGCGGCGCTTGTTCTCCAGGACTCCCTCTTCGTTAACGCCACGATTGCCAACTTTGAGCAACAGCTCAAACCGAAAGTAGATGGCACGGTGTATCTTGATGAGGAGTTTGCCAAAGACAATCTGGATTTTTTCATTGCTTTCTCCTCTTTGGGAAGTGTCTACGGCAACGCTGGCCAGTCGATCTACCATGCTGCCAACATGTTCATGACAAGCTTGGTAGAGAAGCGAAGACGTCGCGGCCAAGCGGGATCTGTCATCAACATCGGAATGATTGTCGATGTGGGATACGTAGCCAAAAACGAAAGGGAGGGGGTGAAAATTGAGGAGCATCTACGTTCTCAGTTCTACACGCCACTGGCAGAGACCGAGTTCCATCACCTGATTCTGCAAGCAGTATTGTCAGGTCGTCCAGACTCGGCAAATGGTGATGTGACTATGGGAATTCGTCACTTTGTCGACGATCCAAATGCAACCTCGAAGCCACATTGGTACGGCAATCCTCGCTTCTCCCACATGATATTACCACCCGTTTCGTCCGACGAAATAGATCTATCCAGCACATCGGCACAGCAATTGCGTGAGCGGTTTGACAGAGCAGAGTCTGTTACCGAGGCCATGGAGGCATTCCAAGAAATCTTCTGCAAGAAAATCGAAGCTATGATGAAGGTTCCTGCGGCTTCGATTGACGTTAATGCGCCACTGTCTGACCTGGGACTGGACTCATTACTGGCCGTAGAGATCAGAGCATGGTTACTCAGGGGTATGAATTTCGAAGTGCCCTTGCTTACAATCATGGGGCGAGATCCGATGTCCTCTATTTGTCTCAGCGCTGCACGAGCACATTTAGAGGCTAAAGGCGTAGCTTTAGAGGGCAAGCCAACAAATACTCAAGTATCGTACGCCGAGCCAGAGCTAGAGTCAGCTTCAGCTTCAGCAAAAGTCGACCACAGTGCCATCGATGGGGGCTCTTCTGCGCCGATCACGGAGGATAGCCACAATGCTGGCTTTGCAGGCGTCACTCAACCGCCAGGCACCATGGCATCACCAGAATGTACACCCTACTCATCATCTCCGTCTCTCGGGACTCCGCGAGATGTCACCTCTTCCTCGGCATCGTCTGTGGATGATTCGTCAGCTCCATTAGCGGATCTGGAGGAGCCCAAGAATGCTTTGGAGTACAAGCGCATCGAACGCATGTCATACGCACAAGCCAGTCTCTTTTTCTTGCATAATTTCTTAGCAGACCCAACGACATTCAACGTCACTGCGCAATACAATATCCAGGGACCACTCAACCTTCCCCGTTTTGCAAAGGCGTTAGCGAAGACTCTAGCTCACCATGAAGCTTATCAGACTTGTTTTCTCACAGATCATGCAAATCCCGAGCTGAAGCAAGGCGTTATGTCTAAACCCATGCAGGACCAATTTGTTCATGTTTCATCGACAACAACTGAGAATGTGCACGAAGTATTCCAAACTGTCTCCGCGCGCGAATGGAAGCTTGCCACTGGGCAGACTTTCCAAGCGGTCCTTCTCACACATGCGCGAGATTCGCACACAATCATCATCGGCTGCCATCACATTATTATGGATGGGATGAGCTGGCACCTGTTCCTCAATGACTTGGATTGCGCTTACCAGATGCTGCCACTCAGTCCGGTCGGAAAGACCTACGTAGACTTTTCCCGTCAACAGATGGACTCTTTGTCAAGTGGTAAGCTTGAAGAGTCCATCAATTACTGGATACGTGAGCTGGATCCCATTCCAAGCGTGCTTCCGCTCTTGCCGCTAGCGCAGACGAGAAGCAGGAAGATGCAACGAGCGTACGGCAACCATATCATCGAAAGAGGGCTGAGCTCAACAACGGTTCAGAGGATCAAAGAGGCGAGCCAAGCATGTAGGGCAACTCCCATGCAATTCTACCTTGCAGCCGTGCAGGCCCTTTTTGCTCGTCTGCTCGAGATAGAAGATATCTGCATCGGCGTGACGGATGCCGGCCGTGCCAATGGAGAATTTGCCAACGCTATCGGTCATTTCACCAATCTCCTTCCTATGCGGTTTTCCCTTAGCAAGGAACGATCTTTTGCGGAGCTCGTGTCTGACACTTCGCGAACGATTCTGAACGGACTCGAGCATGCGCAGGTCCCCAGCGATGTGATATTGGAGAGGCTAGGTATACAGCGCTCGTCAGCGTACACGCCGCTCTACCAAGTCGCCTTCAACTATCGTGTTGGTGATTTGCTACAGAGAAAGATGGGCAACTGCACCATGGAGCTGCTAAAGTATGAAGATACGAAAAAGCCATATGACTTGACGTTCAACATCACCCAGACGGCAGAGGGTGGCCACTTCGTCGAACTCTGCTCCAGCGACTACCTCTACTCAGCTGCCGCCACGGAGACCGTGATGAATATTTTCATCGGCTTATTGAAGAGCGCATCCCTTGACCCGAAAGCTAAGATACGGGATTATAAGACCAATAGCGATGAGCAGGTTGAGCGAGCACTTTCTCTCGGACGTGGACCAAGAGTACAACATGAGGGGCCCAAGACGCTGATTGAGAGATTTTATCAAATCTCCTCTACCTTTCCCGACACGGTCGCCATTAAGGACGACAAGGGTTCGATGACCTATGAGCAGCTTGCAAACAGGGTCAGTGCGATTGCGAAAGCTCTCGTCGACTCTAGCATTGGGTTAGGATCTCGCGTGGTCGTTCTATGTCGACCTAGCATCGATACTTATGCAGCGATGCTCGCCATCCTACACATCGAAGCTGTGTATGTTCCGCTGGACATGAGTTTGCCAGCCGCCCGGCACCGCGCGATGATCTCAGAATGTAATCCAGATCTAATGATTTTCCATTCTGCCACCGCTTCCACGGTTACACAGCTTGTTGGTGGAGGGTTAATCGCCACGTTGAACATGTCCAATCTGCCTACAATTTCTGCTCAACCCCTACGACCTCCTTCTGTGGCAGCTGCGCGCGAGAGTTTCCTCCTCTTCACTAGCGGCTCTACCGGCACCCCTAAGGGCATCAAGCTATCCCAGAGCGGAATCATGAACTACGCTGCTTCGAAAAGTGCGAAGCTAGGCCTTGAGCAGGTGAAAGTGCTCCAGCAGAGCTCCACTGGGTTTGATATGTCCATCGCCCAGGCCTTTAACGCTTTCACCAATGCCGGAACGCTGGTCATTGCTCCTACCGAAGTCCGTGGGGACCCCGTCATGCTTGCACAACTGATGGTGGATGAAGCTATCGAATTCACGATCTGCACTCCTTCAGAGTATAATTTGCTCGTCGCATATGCTGCAGACTCCCTAAGGCAATGCAAATCATGGCGTCACGCCTGCTCTGGAGGGGAGGCTGTCGTCGATGCGCTTGTCTCGGAGCTGCAACGGCTTGAGCTGCCTGATCTCACCATGACGGACTGCTATGGTCCTACCGAAATCTCGTGCGCTGCGACGTTCCAAACGATACCTCTGCAAGCAGACATTGGAGGCGTCCGAGCTCCAAACACAGTTGGGAAAGCGATTCCAAATACCTCGGTCTACATTCTTGATGAAAATCGCGAGGTGTTGGCAGCTGGATTTCCTGGTGAAATATGTATTGGTGGCCCTGGAATTGCCGAAGGCTACCTTGATCCGAAGCTCACTTCAACCAAGTTCGTTCAGAATCCATTTGCTAAACCAGAGGACATTGCCCAAGGTTGGAACGTCATGTACAGGACTGGGGACAAAGGTTACCTACGAGAAGACGGTTCACTCGTTTTCTTGGGACGCACCGATGGCGATTCTCTCGTCAAGCTTCGTGGGCTGCGCATCGAGCTTAACGAAATCGCTAATGTCATCTTGGATGCAGCACAGGGCTCACTGGCCGATGCAGTTATTACCGTCCGTGGCCAGCCCGAGTTCCTTGTCGCTCATGTCCTATTCGCACATGGAAGGCATCTGAGTAAGGCCGAGTTGGACACTCTTTGCGCGGATCTTCCGCTACCTCAGTACATGATTCCTTCGATGATTATAGCACCAGATCGCCTACCGACTACCGCGAATGGAAAGGTTGATAAGACAGCAGTAGGCGAGCTTCCGCTGCCGGCTCGAAGTCAGGAGAACGACGAGAAAGAGACTCTCACTATTCCTGAAGGAGAGCTGCGATTGATCTGGAGGGATATCCTTGGCGAAGCTGTGGGTGCCGCGATCATTCGTAGAGATACTGATTTCTTTACCGTTGGTGGCAGTTCGTTGCTGCTTGTCCGCTTACAGAATGCACTTAGAGAGAAGATGGGAATAGCGCTACCTCTTCACGAGCTTTACCGGGCCAGCACACTGCGTAGGATGGCGGCGATCACAAGTAATCAAAGAAGTCAGCTCGTCGCCGAGACCATTGATTGGGAGGCAGAAACATCCATTCCTACCATTGTCCTAGATGCCGCCAAATTCCGGGCGTTACCAGCACCCCGACAGACCCAGCGGCGCGTGCTTCTGACTGGTGCGACAGGCTTCCTAGGTTCGGAGATACTCAAAGCGTTGATCAGCGATGGCGACATTGCGCAGATATACTGTATCGCCCTCCCAGCAGATGCAAAAAGCAAGTTGCCATCGTCCACTAAGATGAAGGTATACTCAGGCAGTCTCCTGAGTCCTAACCTGGGGCTTTCAGAAAAAGAAGTATCGTTCCTCCAGTCAGATATCGACCAGATCATTCACGCTGGTGCGCAGGGCCACTGTCTCAACAACTTCTCTTCTGTCAGGCACGCCAACTGTTGGTCCACGCAATTCCTGGCCACCATGGCTCTACCTCGCCGCGTGCCGCTGCACTTCATCTCGTCAGCGCGTGTAATCTTGCAATCTGGTGTGTGCGAAGCAGCACCGATCTCAATGATAGGTCACCCGCCACCTGTAGACGGCTCGGAAGGTTTTACTGCGTCAAAATGGGCCAGTGAGTGTTTCTTGGAAAACGTTGCGCGCGAGACCGGCCTGCCTGCAATGATCCACCGCCCCTGCTCGATCATTGGATCTCAAGCGCCCCATGACGACGCCATGAACTCCGTCATCAAATACTCGCTTCTCAGTCGATCTGTACCCGCTGTTCCCAACGCCAAAGGTTTCTTCGACTTCAAAGACGTTACTGAGGTGGCGAGAGAGATTGCCAGTGGCCCTGTTGCGACAAGTTCCATCTCCTTCCGCCATCACAGCAGTGGTGTCCGGGTACCTTTCAGCCAGCTAGCACAGCGAATGGAAACCTTACATGGCGGTGAATTCGAGGTCATTAGTATGTCAGACTGGCTTCGCGATGCGCTTAAACTTGGTATCGAGGATCTGATTGTAAGCTACCTGGAGGCCAACGTGGCAAATGTACCTAATTTGACATTTCCTTTCCTCGGCAAGACATGCTGAGGGCGTCAACCCCTTTCTCCATACGAGTAGCTTGTCGACATGTCTTGGAGGCCAATCATGCAGCATCGTGAGTATAGAGAGTAATGAGGTCATTAGCCATGCTAGACTCCGATTTGGGGATGGGACAGCCATTGTGAATACCTTGTTGGATTGCGCGCGCTTCCTCCGAGTAAATTATAATTTCTCGTATTCGATGCTTCCTAACGGGTTTCTGGGGATGGAACTATCCGTGCCACGATGGAAATGGATATAAAGATGGGGATAGCTCTGTTAGTTTTCAGGCCCGAAATTGATACTCCGTAGATGGGCGAGATAGTATGATTAGTGCTGCACATCACCCACCAGCTCTACTCAGTCCTATCCAATTCGGCGTTGTTGTCGCGTACGACCTTGCTGTCGTTATAGATCTATGACCTCTAACGAGCTCACAAAATTTTCTCCAGGTCTTGACAATCTACAAAGCTTGGCACGACTTCGCGTTACTGCCGCACCACCACCTGATTGTTGATTGATTTTTTGCGTGTGAATTCACTGCCACAATATTGAAGAGCTGTTTTCCGTCAATGTGCTTAAACAGTGAGATATGCAACTTAATGCAATTATGTTACTGGTCAAATCAATTAGGGCAAGGCTATATTTGCCTCAGTTCTCAGACGGCCGAACGCTTCGCCATCACTACTTTCGGGTTAGTTTTTAGTGTGCCAACCGAGCATAACCGGGGACCCCGCACCTCCCACATACAAACTTGGGCCTACCCACCGCCTCATCCCCATCAGAATTACTATTGCCTTCGTAAATTTTGAAGCTATTCAGATCACATGGCTCAGAGGTTTCAGTTTGTTTGTAGATTCATGAAAATCCTTAACTGCCCCCTTCTGACACTATATAAACTGCCTCAGCAACTTCTTTATCTCTCATTGACGTTCTGAAGTTAACGATATCGTTTATCTTAAGTAACGTCGAAGCGATACGATTAATAAGAAAAATGTAATTTTAATTTATGACTTCGAGACTTTGTTTTCTGAGTGAATTAAACGCTGAGACAGAAACAACGCTGTCGCTCGAATGCAGTTAAAAGTCTTTATGAAACGAGAGCTTCGAGGCCGTGTAATTAAAATGATTAAGATTTATCGTTCGAAGCAAGCTGAAGATATCGTCTGAAAGAAAACTCTGAAGATTCTTCTGATTTAATCTAGCCTTCGAAGTTATTATCTTCGTCACAGTTAATGATCTTTTACAGAAGCTTAAATATGTCGCTGATTTATTTATTAATCAGTGATTAAGATAAAGTCTTTCAGATCTGACGTCATAATTCTTTCATTTATTCTCGTGTAAAATTTAATGCAAAGATCTGTTTATTAATTTATCGTCTCATTTAAAGTCACGTCTTTTTAATAAGATTTAAATTAAAACTGCAAAGAGATTAATTCTTAATCTTTTAAATTTCGTGTTATTAAAAGATGTGATTAATTTATTTACATGCATGAAAAGAGATTTCATTTTTTAAAATAATAAATTAACGTTTTTTTTTTATTAATTTCTTCACGAAGTTAAATAATAATAATAAAGATTCTTTTCTATGTCTTAATTAGTTTATGTCGTGCTCTTTAGTTTAATCGCTTCTTGTTTTAATATTATTACGTAAATTAATACTTAATTATAATACGAGATTAAATGTTTTCTTTTCTTTTTCTTCAGCTTTTAATTCTCGTAATGCTAGTAAGCTTGCAAAGATTAAATAATAAGCGAGCTGTTCGTTTTAATTTTCTAGATTTAATAAATGTTGCAGTTTCTTTTTCTTCTTTTATGTTTCTTAATATTTAAAATAAATAGATTTCTTTCTTTCATAAACAAATGAGTCTCATATTATGTTAATGATAAAGT
>JAABUO010001203.1_pt1 | contig 35729 bp, 39 predicted proteins | sample 5559291 | NCBI WGS metagenome assembly JAABUO01 (sample SAMN10711878, study PRJNA513372) | rock metagenome | isolation source: Antarctica rocks | place: Antarctica: Victoria Land, Finger Mt sud
AAGGGCGTGTTCTGGCCTCTTAGCCAAACCTTCAATGCTCAGAACGGTATCGCTACTCAGAATGTTGCGGACTGGCTAAGCAGCCATCGGAAACAGCTAACTTGTTCATAGCTGCCGACCGCTTCCCTTTGCAATCAACGTCGTGAAATCGATGTGCACTGCGGGATGGTCTGGCCAGGGCATCCTCTAGCAGTGTTTGCGGACCCAGAACCTAACGAGACATCGCCTCGATCGACAAGTATAGGGAAAGCCCCGTATTTCCGAGATGTTACGTCTCGTTAGGCTATACCCCAGACAGACAGAGGGCTAAGAAAGGCCGACTCGTCGGCCAAGATTCGAGGTGAAAACGTGATCTGGATCGAACTTTGCCTTCGTCTCAAGCCAGCCCTTCACCTCGGGATACATGGTGCGGAAGGTTGCTGCATCCGTATACGAGTCCTTCCCCAGGTAAATGCGTCCTCCGGCATCGATCACCATGGCGTCAAGCCTTCTTAGCAGGGCCGGGGTGTTCTCCCGAATCGGAAAGTCAATCGCAAAGGTATAGCCCTCGCGAGGGAAGGAGAGAATGCCGCCACTCTCCTTGCCCAGCCTCTTCAGGACGTTGAGGAAGGGCAACTCGCCGGAGGAAAGAATCGCTGTGAGAATCTTACGCATCTCCGCCAGCCCATTGTCGAACGGGATGACGAACTGGTACTGCGTGAAGCCGCGCCGTCCGTACCCTCGGTTCCACTCCGAGATTTTATCGAGGGGGTAGAAGAATGCCTCATAGTGGCCGAGTGGCGCCGCGCTCGCCTGTATCCGTTGGATGACGGCATTGACGACCCTTATGCTAAGCGGATTGAGCGTAAATTCGGGTAGTTCGAATGGGACTGTCACCTTCGGCGGTCCCGACACCTGGAGAGGATTAGCCGCAAGGCGCGGAGGTAGATCGATCAATTTCGCATGATCGCCCACGGTGAGAACGCCGCGGCCGAGCCGGGCACCTGTGGCTAAAACGTCCAGCGTTGCCACAGAATAAGGAAATGTATGATCGTGCGCGTCCAAGGCGGCCATCATGCTCTCAAGATCGTTGGCTCGGATCGACTTTTGATGAAAGTAGGTGGTCTCGATCCGACGTAGCCGAATTGTGGCGGTGAGAATGAACCCGAGCAGACCCATGCCACCGAGTGTTGCCCAGAAGAGATCCGGGTTCTCCGTTCGGCTAGCGGTGACAACGTCGCCGCTCGCGAGCAGAACGGTCATGGAATCGACACAGTTGCTGAAGCACCCTTGGGCGTGATGCGCTTTGCCGTGAACGTCGTTGGCGATACAGCCGGCGACGGTGACGAACTTCGTTCCTGGTGTAATCATTGGAAACCAGCCACGCGGAGCGAAAGTCTCGATGATGCTTTCCAGACTGGTGCCCGCCTCACAGGTGAGCACACCGGATCGCTCATCGAAGCCGAGAAGCCGATTCAAGCCGGTCGTCTCGATCACTTGCCCGTCAGCGTTGATGGCGCAGTCCCCATAGCTTCGCCCGAGTCCTCGGGCGATGGTTCCTCCCCTATCGAGGCGCGGTGCCACGTCCGAACTGAACTGCGGCTGGGTGAGAAAGCATTCGGCTCTGAGATTCGCGCCCCAGCCTGCAAGGGTGGTCTTGTTACCGAAACTTGCCATTCGATCCTCAACGGCTGTTGGAATAAACATCTGACGCAATTCTATGTTTTCGGGAACGCCTCGGCTTCTTGTGCGTATGTTCCTGTGTCAAGACCGGAGGATGGCCATTCCGATCACAGATGCTTCGCATCAGCCCCCAAAGGCGAGTCCCCTGGTGCTCTGGCTTGCGCTGTTGGAAGTCGGGCTGCACCTTGCAACGGCAACCCGTTACGGAATCTTCCGAGACGAGCTGTATTGCATAGCGTGTGCTCGGCATCTCGACTTCGGGTATGTCGATCATCCTCCGCTGATTGCTGTGACAACCTGGCTGGTGCTTCATCTGTTCGGCTCGTCTCTCCTCGCGCTGCGGCTACTGCCCGCACTGGCAAGTGGCCTTCTCGTCTGGATGACCGGCCGGATCGCTTTTGAGTGGGGCGGCGGTCGTTTCGCCCAGGGTATGGCTGCTTTGGCGATCATTCCTGTCCCCATCTACCTGATCTTGCAGCACTGGCTGACGATGAATGCATTCGAGCCGCTGTTCTGGACAGGGGTGCTCTGGGCCGCTTCTCGACTCATCTTGAGGCAGGAGCCACGCTATTGGCTGGTGATCGGTCTGCTGGTCGGCATAGGTTTGGAGAACAAATACTCCATGCTCTTTTTAGCTGGCGTTCTCGTATTCGGTTTGCTGCTGACGCCGGAACGGAGATGGCTGGCAAATCGTCACTTCGTTTCAGCCTTGGTAATTGCAGTTCTGCTCTTCCTTCCGAACCTGGTGTGGCTGGTGCATCACGATTTTCCCTTTTTAGAGTTTGAGCGGAATTCACGTCAAAGCGGATCACGCATCCTGCGCGGTCCGGTGTCCTTCCTCTGGGATCAGGCGCTCATCATGAATCCTGTGCTGGCCCCATTGTGGCTGACCGGCCTCGTGTCGCTCTTTTTGCGACGCGCTCAGTCGTTTCGTTTCATTGGCTGGGCAGTTTGCCTGCTGTTGGCACTCTTGGTCGGAATTCAAGCGAAGAACTACTACGTAGCACCGATCTACCCCGTGCTCTTTGTGGCCGGTGCTCTTGCTTTCGAGAGGTTTACAGCTTCGAGTCGGCTTTGGATGCGGCCAGCCTATGCGTTCGTGATTGTGTTGTCCGGCCTGCTTCTCTCGCCTTTGGTAATGCCGCTCCTGTCCGTTCCCCACTTGTTGGCGTACCAGCGTTTGTGGAACGGCTTCACGCCGGTCGTTTTTGAAGATGAGCCTGCAAGACCGCTTCCTCAATACTTTGCTGATGAATTCGGCTGGGAAGATATGGCCCGCGAAACTGGGAAGGTCTACGCGCAACTGCCCGAAGCTACCAAATCAACCACCGCAATTTTTACAAACGATTATGGTCAGGCTTCGGCCATCGACTTCTTCGGTCCTCGGTACGGGCTGCCCCCATCCATAAGCAAAGCCGAGACATTCTGGCTTTGGGGACCGCGCAACTACACCGGATCAACCGTTATTGTGCTCGGTAGCAATGGAAAGGGCGACCACGAGTTCTTCAGAACAGTGGAGGCCGTGGGACGAGTGAACGACTCTTACTCGCGAGCTGATGAGCGGTTCGAGATTTTTCTCTGTCGTGATATGCATCCCGAGCTTCAGATCCTCTGGCCGAAGATAAAGGCATGGTAGGCGTAGCGATGGGGTATACCCCAACCCACTGCGAAATTACAGAGGCGTGGCGAGCCGGGCTGATGCAGTACATCTTACCTGTCTCAGACGGTGGTCTCAGATGTTTGCAACCTATTGCTCGCGTCATTGATGCTGCCCTAGAGCTGGTCTCGAAAGAGCAGTCCGCGACACGGAGATGAACCAATCCATCAAGTTTTGGCGCGGGTTCGCCTGGTACTCGGGCCATCTGTTCTCAAGATCAGTGAGAACTTCTTTCTTCACCGAATCAGTCACCCTCGGAGAGATCTTGAAGTCAGCTGGTGTTTGTCCGTAGAGCTGAGAGAGCTTTACCTGCATCAGCAGACATAGAGCCTCCTCAATATCCGCACCTGTCGCTCCGCGCTTTACGGCCAGCGCAATAGTTTCTTGCGCTCCAGGGCGACCTTTCCAATTGCTTCCTCCAAACTCATCTACCAGGAGGTGCGTCCCCTCGTGTCCGATCATCCAGGCCACGTTTTTCACTGCGAGGGTTGTATAGATTCCTTCTGGGTCGGTATTGCCGCTCCCTGAGCCATGGAGAGCGAGTGCACCGATGTCTACTCTTTGTGCCGGAAACCTTAACCTAGCCAACGATTGGAGACCGTCGAAGGGGTGCCATCTGTCAGCTTGATCCTGCCAAACCGCGATCCTTGCGGATTCGTCCGGCGCGATGTGGTCAGTCCAATAACGAACGAACGCTGGGTATTCGGCGGCTCCCATCTCTAAAGACGTTCGGAGCCGTTGGTAGGTGGGCAACTCATTACTGTATGCGATGATTCTGTACCGATGCGCAGAGTCAGGCATCAGCACCACACGACCATTTGGGTGTCTGTATGGCTCTATCAGTGGAAAGAGCTGAGAATAACTAGTGATGTCTGATGATGCTGCCACTTCGGGCAGTGAGATTCTCTCTTCCATAACAGGGATATCGGGCAATGGGACAGCATTCTCCAAATCGTTATAGGATCCCGTGCTGCGAAAGAGGAGATACATTACGTAGTCCGCCGCTGAAGACTTTATGAATCTGATTTGAACCTGTTGTGGCTCGGGACGTTGACCCAGGGCAGGTGTCACCAGAGACAAAAGTGAGAGACCTGCCATATACGAGCCGCGACGTATTTTCGAGTGCATAGCTCCCTGCATGTGTGTGCCTCGGAGAGAACGGTACCACCGACCAGATTTGAGCCTACCCAAAACTGGTTCCCGGAATGATTATGTGTTGCCCAAGCCAGCACTGCCACCTGTAATCAGGATTACCTTTCCTTGCATTGTGGACATAGCTCCTCACTATGATCCGGTGTGTCGCCGTAGGGTATACCCCAAGGCTACGCCTTGTCCGAAGCAGCAAACACGTCCAACGGATCTCAACGAAGCGCATTGATAGGGTTCAGCCAACATTACTGTCACCACGGGCAATCTGTCAGAACTGGAACAGAGTCGCTGAAGGGGGTTCATGGACACTGACGACCAACAAGCCGAGTACGTGGTGCAACTCATCTGCGAGCGCTTCTCATCATTCGCGGCGGTTGCCGGTCCCCTCTTCGCGGGCGAAGTCAATTTCGAGTCACGCAGGGGCAATCTTTATTTGACAGAAATGCGAACGTGGCTGTTCCTTGGAGCGACGGCCTACGACGACGTGCATGTCTTGAGCAATAACCAAATCTCTTCCATCGCAGCACCGACCGTCCTCATCCGCCGTTTGCTCGACGCCATGACGAATACGATCAAAGCTTTCCAAGGACATCTTGACCTAATCGAGACCAAGGCCGAGAACCTCACCGCTCTTCTCGGTTTCTATCTGGGCGATTCCATAGCCACGGTTGTAGACGCGATTGCGCTTCAGAAATTCGATTCCTAAAATCTCCATACCGCAAAACATGAGTGCTACACAGGAGGGGCGAAATGGACGACTCCAAGAGCTACGAGATAACCGCCGCCGCAGGGAAGCAAGTCGCATACGTGCGGGTTTTCAGGGATGAGCAGAACCGGCAAGTGCTAATCGCGTTCACGGACGGCACGGAGCTGGCAATCGACATTGAGGTTCGTTCCGTCACATCCGCCATCCTCTACAAGTCCACGCCAGGAGTCCCGGACACCCTGGAGCGGTACGACGAGCCACCATCTGAGGCCAATCCCTATAGCGCGATCATCAGGGCATCCACCCGGAGGCTTGAATGAGTCAGGCGCCAGCATTCGTCGAAGACGACAAACTCCCGCTCGACGTGGGGCGAAAAGCTTATAGCAACACAAGCCATGCGCTGTGCTGTCTCGAGTGCGGCTTCGAGTCTTCCTTCAATCCCACAGAGCAGGGCGCAATCGGACCGCCTCTACTCGCTCTCTACAAACACGAATGCAAAGAAGATGGGGACTGATTCAACCAGGACCGCGAGGGTAGTTCGAGAAGTTGCGGAGATTACGGTTCTAATCGCCGCTCTTGCCGGCCTGTTTTTCCAAAGCATTGGCCTTGCGACCGAACGCTATGAGGCCGTCCAGAATGCGCGGCGACACGGACTAAGCTGCATGGCTCTGGTCGATCCGACCGTCACAACGGACAGCGAGGGGAATGGCCCACTCCTTCAGGGCGTCGATCCGCAGACCGCCGTGTACCTTCAGCGCGCCGATCCCGAGGGCGTTGCCTTCCTTCATTCGCAATGGGACGCCCAAATCACCGTCCTAGACGGCCCGACCTATCGCCGGTGCTTCGGGCGTTCCAATTCCAACAACCCGGTAGGACCGACGCGATCTTTCTAAACCGCGACCGGCTTCCCTCCCCCGAGCTGCGGGCCGTGGCGATCGCGCACGAACTGGTACACGCGGAGCATGGACACCGCGATACGCCAGAGGGTCGGCACGGCCTCCTGCATCATCTTCTAATTACCGAAGAAGGAGAAGCCCACCTTGCTGACCAGGAGACGGCGATGAGACTTCATAGAGAGTCTCTCGACTCGCCCTTAGCCGCGTTCATCGGCTATATCGGAACGCTTCCATTGCTCTACGGCCTCATACTTTTCACGGCGTATAGGCTGCGCGTACTGGCGCGGCGAGACTAGGGCGGCCAGAAGTCTACTCAGCAGCTAATTTGTTAGCATGTATTTAGTCGATCAGTGAGGTTCTGACAGATGTGTTTTCGGTTCTGCGAAGGGAGAAACGATCGTTGCCTGAAAACAACGCGGCCCTGCGGGAACAGGGCCGGCTTCTCTCACTGAAAGGAGGTAAATGCCCATGCTCTCATTCAGCATTCGCATCCACCTTGCTATCCAGCTACCTTTGCACTGGATCGCACTACTGTCCAACCTTCTAAGGTAGGGCCGTCGTAACAACCTTCCGGCGCATCAGACCGCCGGAAGTCACAATCATTATACGCCCGGAGTCGAAGATGCCAACAGAAATCCAGCCCGCGCCGCACGTATCCACCCCGGATGCCCGCACCCCTCGCGTCGATGGAAGAACCCTCCGCGCGACCGGCAGAACAACCCAGTTCACCACTCGAATCTCCGATGAGCTACATACCAAGATCAAGGTCTTTGCCGCGCAGCATCGTTTGAAGTCGAACGAGTTCCTAGAGCAAGCCTTCGCCGCTCTCAAGCGGGAGATGAAGAAGTAATGTGCGGGCGCTACTACAGGACGGCAGACAACAACAGCTCGCCGAAGCCTTCCGCGCTGAGCTGACCGGCGATCCCCTTCCCTACGCTCCCGGCTACAATATCGCCCCCACGACGGCGCAGCCCGTCGTGCGGCAGGCCCGCGCCACCAACCAGCGCGAGATCGTTCCGATGCGCTGGGGCCTAGTCGGGTTCGGCACCGCGGGGATTGACCCCAAGCGGAGCACGTTCAACGCCCGCGCTGAGGGCTTGGAACAAAGCTCCCTGTGGAAGCGGCCCCTTCACAAACAACTCGACCGCAAATCGGACAAAGCGGCATTCCGGTTCACTGTGGGCGAGGAGCCGGTCTTCGGACTCGCGGGACTTTGGGACGCCTGGAAGGCCCCGGACGGCCATTGGCTCCAGAGCTTTACGATCATCACCACAGATCCTTCCACCGTCGCCGAACCGATCCACAATCGTATGCCCGCGATCCTTCTGCCCAAGCACTACGACGAGTGGCTTGACCGTGAAGAGATCGAGCGTCCACCCGTGCATCTTCTTCGACCCTTCGAGTCGAACGAGATGCTGATTCACACCGCCCATCCCAAGGTCGGCAACGTCCGAAATCAGGGCCGGAGGTGCTGAACAGTCAACAGCGCATCGAATGGGTTAGTGCGCGAGGCCGCACCTATACCCCTCGCTCGCGCACCGCTCTAAATGCCGTGGATCAAAGGGGTTGCAGGGAGGACACCGTGCCGCGTCCCGCTTCCTGGCTTCCCCGATTATACGACATCACGCGCTCCGTCACGAACTCTGTGCGATCCCACTACCAGCGCCGCGATCTCGAATTGCTATTCGAGTTGCAGCCCCGAGCAGCTCAGAAGCTCTTGAAAATGCTACCGACCACCGAGGTAGGCACCGGCCACTTGGTTTCGCGCGAAACGCTCCTCAGCTTTCTTGCGCGGGTTCGTGATGCCGAGGACACAACCGTCCTCTTCGAGCAGCTCCGCCAGGACCGCCACAACAGCTCACGTAAGAAGATTCGATCCTTGGTCCAGACCGACTTCGCTCCCGCCTCGTTCGCTTCCCTGCCCCAACGTGTCACGCTGAGCCCAGGCCGCTTGGAGGTAACGTTCCAGACCGTTGACGAGCTGGCCGAAAGCCTGATGAAGATTGCCCAGCTCCTCGCCGAGGAAGGAGACCTGTTCGCAACCTCGTATGAGCCGAAGAAACCGCCGAAGTTCGACGACGAGGCCGATGAGGTCCAGAGAATGTTTGCCGAGCTGGAGGCAATGGAAGCGCAACGAGCCGCAGAGCGCGTTAAAGCACGAAACTTAGGGGGAAGTCCCCCCTGTCTCCAGCCAGCGATACAGCCGCTGTCTTCCGCCACCCTCTCTGCGGGGACACCCCGCAACGCCCCGCCATCGTGCTGCGCACCCTTACTGGGCAGCTTCGCCGTCCCTCAAAACCCAAATCATGCTCTGCCTGGCGCGAAAGTACCCCGGCTGCCGGGAACTCTCAAGGATCTCCTGCAGCTCTAGTCCTCACTTCGTTCCGGGCTTCGCTTCGTCGTCCCCTGCGGGGCGGCTTCGCCGTCCTTGACAGCCCCCGGCACCCGGAAAAGCTCGCTATTAGGCAGGGCATGATGGGGAACTACCAACAACAACAAGCAACGACCACCCCCGCCGAAATATGAGGAAATATCCTAATAAACGCTTGAAAGTCTATCAATTTATAATGTTATAATGATAACCAGGGGGGAGAGATGATGCCCCTTTACCAGAGGAGACCCACCAAATGTACAACCCGAAGAATAGCTTCCGCTCCATCGGCAATCTTGGCAAAGACGCTGAGACCAAAACCACCCCCAACGGAACAGCCGTCGTCACTTTCAGTATTGCAGTCAACAAGAATTGGACCGACGACAAGAAGGTCCAGCATCAGCGCACCGATTGGTTCGACGTGGAAGTCTGGGGGCCGCGTACCAAGTTTGCCGGAACTCTCAAGAAGGGAACGCCGGTCGAGGTCGAAGGCGAGGTGAAAACCGGATCGTACAAAGCCAAGGATGGCACCGAGCATAAGACGTGGGTCATCAAGGCAAACAGCATCCACAAGATCGACTACAGCCAGGCCGGAGACGAAGAGATCAGCGACGCTAACGAAGACGCATAGCACTCCCAACTCAAAGAGCAACAGACAAGGCGACTCGAAAGGGTCGCCTTTGTGCTGCCCCTTTTCTTCTAGCTCCCTCAAACATTTACAGATATAAATGTCTAAAATTTTGACATTATAAATGTTTATCGTGTTATACTGATAAAAAGAGGGGAGGGATTAGAGACCCCGCCCTACCAGAGGAGACCAGACCAAATGACCAATCCATACGAGACCGTAACCGCCCGGATCATTGAATCGCTGAAAGCTGGCGTCATTCCGTGGGCCAAGCCTTGGAAGGGCACCGGCAGCAACGATCCATTCCCCCGCAACTTCCGCACCGGTACACCCTACCGTGGCGCAAACATCCTCATTCTTTGGGCGAGTGCCTACACGTCGCAGTATTGGCTGACCTTCAAACAGGCACAGGAGCTAGGCGGCGCCGTTCGGAAGGGTGAGAAGGGAACTCAGATCCTTTTCTGGAAGATTGGCAAGCGTGACGCGAAGGCCACCAAGCCCACCGAGATTGAGGCCAAGGATGACAAGGAGCGTAAGAGCTTTTTCTGCCGCGCTTACACCGTGTTCAACGTGGAGCAGTGCGACGGGTTGAAGGTTCCCGCAACTGTCTCCAAACTCCCCGAGGTCCCCCAGGACGAACGCTGCGAAGCCATCGTTACCGGATGGGCCGACCGTCCCCGGCTTGAGTTGGACAACGCACACGAGGGCCGCGCCTATTACCGGCCCCGGACTGATACCGTCCACATGCCCACCCGCAACCGCTTCGTAGATGCTCCCCACTACTACGCAACCCTGTTTCACGAACTCATCCACAGCACCGGCCACGAGAACCGCCTAAACCGCACCTTTGGGGCGACCTTTGGGGATGACCTCTACAGCAAAGAGGAGCTTGTCGCAGAAGTCGGCAGCAGCTTTCTTTGCGCCATCGCCGCCATCTCCAACGAGCGCACCGAACAGAACTCCACTGCCTACATTCAGCACTGGATTGAGGCTCTACAGGGCGATAGCCGCCTCATCATCACGGCAGCCTCAGCAGCGCAGAGAGCAGCGGACGCCATTGTTGCCGGGAAGTGCGGCAAGAGCCAGAGCCACATCTATGCGCGTCTCGCCCTGCTACAACTTGTCCCCGAAGTGGCCGAGGCGTTCCAGCACGAGAAGATCACCGCCAGCCACGCGAACCTTATCGCCCGCCTTCCGCAGAACAGCCAAGCGGCAGCGTTCGAGCAGTGCTGGCGGAAGGAGTACGGCCAGCCAGAGCCGCACCTGCTACCGGCGAAGCACCTTGCCGCTTGGATTACCAGCCACTTGTACCTCGCCCTTGAGGATGCCCCGTTCGACCGCGAAGACCCGACCCTCAGCCCCGAGGCCGGAGCCTGCATTACCTGCCCCCGCCGCACCGGCTACAACACAACGCTTTTTGCTGACGTTGCCGACCAGGGCGACCAGTGCCTCGATTCGGGTTACCGCCAAATGCGACCGGCACCCTCGCTACAACCCCGAAAAGGACGGCAGGAACGGCATCAAGGGCGGATGCTCTACCTGCTACAGCCTTTATGACCTCTATCAGGCTCGCGTCAAGCTGGACGCCGCCATTCACGAGTTCATCCGCCGCGCGGGTCCGTGGTCACGTCCGCGCGAACGCCGGAAGGGTAAGAGCAGCACCGTCGTCGTCGCACCCGTTGAGACGCCGGAGGTCCAGCCATGACCGCCCAATGGAGCGATTACTTCACTGCCCTCAGCTCGCGCAAGGTTGGCTCTGCGGGATGGAAGACAAACAAGGCCGACGAGATGATCTGGGAGGGCCACTTCGAGGGGCGCTTGCTTTGCGTCGTCACGACCGTTCGGCTCACAGGCAGCAATCTTGCGCACTTCTTGATCAACTCAGGGGCGCGGATCGGAGAGAACGCCTGGAACCTCTACGGAGGTCCACGTAGTGGCCTCCGTGTTCTGACCAGCGACCGGCTCACTCCCGACGAGCTGCGGCGGATCGGGGAGCTGGCCCGCACCGAGGACAACCGCCCCATAAAGGTGCGGCAGGGAGGGGATCGGCTGGCCGATGCCCTCCCTGTGCCGGACTCTTAGCTCGCCAAGGAATCGGATTGGCCGACACAGACACCCCCGGCTATGAATCTCTCTCGCGAGATCCCGCATAGCCGTTCTCGACTATGCCGCCGGTCACGCGGCCATAGACATCCGCTTCTATGCACGATCGCCCAACGAAGGACCGGAACCAAAACGGATAACCACATAAGCGTCTGAACCGCTACAATGGTAAAAGGATAAACATGATAATCGCCATCGCCAATATCAAGGGAGGAGTGGGAAAGACGACAACCGCCGTTCACCTTGCCGCCTGTCTCCAGCTCTTGGCACCCACACTCCTGCTCGACGGCGACGACACCCGCAACAGCACCGCGTGGAGCCAGGACGGGAAGGGCTTCCCCTTCAGAGTGGCTAGTGTGGAGGAAGGTGCAAAGCTATCGAGGCACTACGAACATACCGTGATCGACACGGGCCAAAACCCCTCAGAAGATGAGCTAAAAGCTCTGATGAGGGGCAGCGACTTGCTCATCATTCCGGCAGTTCCAGCGGGTCTCGACAACAAAGGACTGGCCCTCACCATCAACATCATCCGCAAGATGGGAGGGGAGTCGTTTCGTGTGCTCCTCACCAAAGTACCGCCGCCCCCGGAGCCGGAAGGCCCCGCGCTTCGAGCTGCGTTGGCCCGTAATGACGTGCCCATGTTCTCCGTCGATATTCCCCGGTTGAAGGTCTTCGATAAGGCTGTGGAAGCGGGGACGACTGTCAACAACGTGACTTTTTCGAGCAAGGATGCCCCGCGAGCTGCACGAGCTTGGACCGCATATCAAACCGTCGCAAAAGAGGTGATCGACAATGGCCACTAAGACCGCCAACAAGTATGACAACTTTCTCCTGGATCGAGCGGAGCCTGCAGAGTCTGTGCCCACCGGACAGCCGCCGCAAGCGCGATCCGCAGCTCGCCCAGCGGCTAAAGCTCCACCGCAGCTATCAGAGACACGCGCAAAGGCTGTCGCAAAGTCCAAGGACCCAAACATGAAGGGCTACACCCTCATTCTCAATATCGACACGCACACCGACGCCTCATCGCTGCTGAAGAAGATGCGCACCGGAGAGGATATGTCTGACCTCACCGAGCGTCTGTTGGCTGATTGGGTCAGTCAGAATAAGCCGAAGGTTCAATAGCAGGCTGAGGGGACTCAGGCAAGCGGATAGGTGGTTCAGGGAGACCACCCCAAACCACCCACTTGAGTTCCCCGCCAGAGTCCACCCAGAGGAGGAGGACCACTGATGCCCAGTTTATCGTGTAACCTATCCAGCAATAAAAGCCCCTCACGTTCGCATCGTGAAGGGCTTTCTGGCACAAATTTACCCGCGTAGGAGGCGGGCAGTGTGAAGAGAATAACACCAGAAGATTTCCTTTGGGCGGACGTTGCGCTCCAGGCAAAAGCCAAGATCGAGAAGAGGAAGACAGCCACAACAAAGCGCGGGGAGCCGCACGATGCTGAACAGCGGCCTGACGACCTTTCATGCACAGCGCCTGATCAAGGCCGACCAGGCCGGCGACAAACCCATGTGGGGCCAAACCATGCGGGAGAATGGTTACGACACGTTCGTCACCGGCAAGTGGCATCTGGACGCCGTGAGCCTGCAGCGGTCTTTTTCGGAGCAGGGGCCTGTCGGTCCGGGTTTTCTGGATTCGACGCCCAATGAGTACAACCGGCCGAGTCCCGGCAACGACTGGAAGCCGGCCGACAAGGCGTTATTTGGGCATTGGCTGAAAACGGGCCTATGGCTAAACCGCGCAGAGCAAGACCGGCAAAACGAAGCCATCCAGCACTCTAGTGAACTTTACGCCGATGCGGCCGTTCAGTATCTGCACACGGCTTCAAAACGCAGCAAGCCATTCTTTATGTATGTGGCGTTCAACGCGCCTCATGACCCTCGCCAGGCCCCGCAGCGCTACCTGGACCTGTACCCGACGGACAGCGTTGCGATCCCGCCGAACTATCTTCCGGAGCACCCCTTCGATCAGGGGGATTACAAAACTCGCGACGAGATGCTCGCACCGTTTCCTCGCACCCATGAAGCCGTGCAGACCCACCGGCGGGAGTATTACGCCATCATCACGCACATGGACGCGCAGATCGGCCGCATGCTGGAGGCGCTGCAGGAGACAGGGGCGGCCCAGAATACCTACGTCATCTTCACGGCGGATCACGGCCTGGCTGTGGGCGAACACGGGCTCATGGGCAAGCAGAACCAATATGAGTGCTCCATGCGCATGCCGCTGCTGATCTCCGGTCCCGGGATCAAGCCCGGCAAGCGGGTGGAGCATATGGTCTACCAGCACTCCATGTACGCCACGACTTGCGACCTGGCCGGCATACCCGTGCCGAGGCATGTGGAGTTTCCCAGTTTGAAACCCATGTTGCACCAGGATAACCCCGCCCCGGTCAACGACACCATGTTCGGCTGGCTCAACGTGCTGCAGCGTTCCATCCGCACACGACGGCACAAGCTCATCTTTTATGCACAGATTCAGCGTTACCAGGTCTTCGATCTGGAGAAGGATCCGTGGGAGATGCACGACCTGGTCGACGACCCGGCGTACGCGGGTGTGAAGGCCGACCTGCTGCAAAAGCTGAAGCAGAAGCAGAAGGAACTGGATGACCCCATGGACATCGATCACCCGAAGATGGTGCCCAAGGCGAATAATTTCTGACCCGTCGGGATAGGACAACAACCACGGCTCGCTCGAATCCGAGCAACCAACACAACAATTTATCGACATTGCACCACCTTGGAGGCGCGGCTATCCGCCGCGAACTGATTTATGACAATGCTTTTTATAAAAAGAGTTTTTGTGATATCCGCAGCGGTCTCAGCAATCGTCCTGCTGACGCCATCGTCCCTGCATGGCCAGAACTCAACCGGCAACCTGAGCATCACCATAAAGGATGGTGGGGGAGCCGTAGTAGTGGCGGCCGACATCTCCGTAACAGGAACCGATACGGGCGAGGCTGTTCGGGCACTCAAGAGCAACGATCGAGGGCTCGCGGAAATTCCCTTGCTGCAGCCGGGCCGATATAACGTGAAGATCACGTCGCCTGGCTTCAAATCCGTCGATCGCGAGGCAATCACGGTGTCCGTGGGCAATGTTGTGAGTCTGGATATTGCGCTTGAACCAGGAGAATCGTCGGAGTCGATTACGGTCACTGGAGAGACCCCGCTGATCGAGGAGAAGTCTGAGACTATTGCCCAGGTCATCAGCGCGAAAGAGGTTACCGACATCCCGCTGAATGGCCGCAGCTATCTGGAAGCGGCGAACTATGTACCCGGTACGATTCCCACCTCCTCGGGCCGCGATAACTCCTTCTCCGCCTATGGGAATACAGGCCTGCAAAACGCCTTCCTGCTGGACGGCGCACGCAACGTGAACTATATCCGTGGTCTGGACAACTTCCGCCGGGACATGGTGAGGCCACCGCTGGACGCACTGCGAGAATTTTCCGTGCAGACTAGCAATTTCTCCGCGGAGTATGGCGCCGCTGCCGGCGGCGTCGTAAATGCCATTACGAAAAGTGGCAGCAACAGATTTCACGGCTCCGCATACGATTTTGTTCGCAATGACCGGTTGGATGCACAGAACTATTTCGCCGCAAGCAGACCCTTGCTGGTGCGCAACCAGTACGGTGGTTCTCTGGGGGGACCCATCAAACGCGACCGAGCCTTCTTCTTCGCGGCGTATGAGGGTGTCCATCAGCGAGATGAGGTGCCCAGCACCGCCGTCGTTCCGACTGTGCTGGAGCGCGTGGGAAACTTCTCACAAACCTTGAATGCCGCAGGCGCGCTGGTTCCGATCTACGATCCGAACACGACTGTAGTCTCAGGCGCAACAGCTCGTCGAACAGCTTACCCTGGCAACATCATTCCCGGGACCCAGCTTAATGCTATCGGCGTGCAGCTTGCTTCCCTTTATCCACTGCCAAATGCCCCTACGTTTGGAGTCAATATCTACAAACGAAACGCTCCCGAGCGCATCGATGTGAAGAACGGCATTGCCCGGGGAGATATCCAGATCTCGAAGCGCGACAGCCTTTTTGCACGCTACGCGCATGAGATCGACAGTACCGACAATGAATCCGCTTTACCTGCTCCCGCAGCCAACCCGGGACAGCTCACCGTCACGTCGAAAGGCATCGGCTCCGGCTATACCCACATACTCACGCCGACTCTTATCAATGAGCTTCGCTTCGCCTGGACCACCACCAGCGTCAACTCAGGCGGGACACTGCCCCGGCAGGAGATTATCCCGGGCAGCTTGGACCTGGCGGTGAACACCGGCTATCCCAACTTCAGTGTGTCCAATATCGCTAGTCTCGGTGGAACGGCGCCGTGCTGTGGTAACAGCCCTCTCATCAAAACGGCTGGTGTATTCGATTACTCTGACAATGTTTCCTGGTCGCGCGGCAAGCACGAGCTTAAGTTCGGGGGCGAGTTTCTCCAGATCCGCCCCCGGACCTTTGCCACGGTGAACGGCCGCAGCGGATTTGGCTTCACCGGTGTGTTTACGCAAAACCCTCTCGCCCGCGGGAACTCAGGTAGCGCGCTTGCGGATTTGTTGCTGGGCGATGCGAACTCATTGACGACCGGAACAGTTGCCCAGAATGAAGAACGCGGTTGGTATCTGGGCGGCTACGGCACCGACCAGTGGACCGTGACCGATAACCTGACGCTGAATCTTGGGCTGCGGTATGAATACACCACGCCGTTCATTGAGACGCAGAACCGGCTGGGTAACTTCATCCTGGATGCGGGCAGCCCCTTTTACGGCAAGCTGGTCTTCTCCGGAAACCCGGCATTCCCCCGCGCGCTCATCAACGGCTACAAGAAGGATCTCGCGCCCCGGCTGGGCCTCGCCTACCGCGTGCCGAATGTAAAGGAGATGACGGTCCGCGCCTCGTACGGAATCTTCTATGCGCAGGATGAGGGTACCGGCGTCACTAACCGCCTGACCAGCAATCCACCCTTCTTCGGCTACGGTTCAGTCACTATCAGCAGCGACCAGCTCCACCCGGCCACGGGCTTCGTTCTTTCCCCCACCGCCACCATTGCGCGCCCCACACCGATTTCGCCCGCTTCCTTCACTCTGGTGCCTGCGGCAACCGCCGGTCTGGTCAGCTGGCCCACCGGCTTCAGAACACCGTACGTGCAGCAGTGGAGCCTCAGCATTCAGAAACAGCTGCCGGGCACGGTTCTGTTCGAAGTGGATTACGTCGGGAATCACGGCTCGCAGCTGCTTGGCCTGGGCCAGGGCAACCAGCCCACTGTACTGAATGCAACTACGGTCAACTCGCGCCGTCCACTCGCCGCGTACACCATTGCTCCGGTGAAGACGGTCGGCAACTGGAACTCCAGCCAGTTTGAGGGGCTGTCGGCGAAAATCGAAAAGCGTTATGCCAGCGGCGTGTCGTTCCTGAATTCATTTACGTACGGGCACGCCTTCGACTTGCAGAATCCCGCACTCGATCTTTGCGATACCTGCGGCGTTGGAGACACACTGCAGGACAACTATAACCGAGCGGCGAATTATGCTTCGGCGGACAACGATGTCCGCTTTCGCTATGTTCTTTCGGGCATCGGAGAGTTGCCCTTTGGCCGGGGACGACGGTACTTTGCCGACGCTCCCGTCGTTTCGGCGATTGTGGGTGGTTGGGCAATCTCGCCGGTTTACCAGTTTCAAACAGGCCTGCCCTTTACCGTAGGGATGAACTTCGACGCAGCCAATGCGGGCACGCTGACGCGGCCAACGCAAACCTGCAACGGCAATGTTGGCGGCGCGGGCACGAAGGCTCAATGGTTTAACACGAACTGCTATATCAACACGCCGTCCTTCACCTTCGGAAACACGGGTCGCAACTCACTTCGGGCGCCGGGGCGCAACCTACTCAACATTAGCCTGCAACGCAACTTTCCTATCCGGCGATGGAGGGAAACCAATCTCAATCTACGGCTGGAAGGCTTCAATGTCCTCAATCATCCGCAGTTCAATGGTCCCGGAAGCACGATCGGAAATGCGCTCTATGGCCAAATCACGTCAGCTGGAGCCCCAAGGCAGTTACAAGTCGCTGGACGCTTCACGTTCTAAAAATCTATTTACAAACTGAGGGAGGAACCACGGAAGTGACTCGCATGGGGGTCTTATCTTTTTAGATTTGAGAGATGTATCCGAGCAAAGACTTCGAGATCAACCCCAAATCTGAGAAACCATGATCCACATCGCCAACGTGCATCGACTCCTCAGCAAAGCAGTCTAGTCTTTAGACAGATTCTCAGACCAGCAAGTCCACCCGTTTTTCGGATCACTGCCTTCAGCGCTTCGCCACGAAGACTCAGCTCCGCCACCAGCAACTTCAGACGGCGGTTCTCGTTCTCCATCGCCTTCAGCTGCTGTGCCTCGCTCACGTCCATGCCGCCGTACTTCTGCTTCCATCCACAGAACGTCGCCGCGCTGATCCCGTGCTCACGGTATAAATTCGCCGTTTTCACCCAGCTTCGCTCTGCTTCAAGATCCCAATGTCTGCTCTTCGGTATAACGGCTCTTCTTCATCTTTCATCCTCCCGCGTAGATTACGAGAACTCCAGCTGCACTGGTAGAGAGATTTCCGGGGCAGGTCACCGCTGCCTGACGTGCGCGGATTTCGGCCCGACGAATCATCTGTTCGGCTCGGCGTAGCTTGTGCTCCTTAGGAGTCAACCTCCTTGCTCGCCGCAGTCGAACGCCTTTCTTCGGAGTCTCCATCCTTTGCCTATGTTGTGGTGGGCGCCACGCGCTGTTCCTTGTTGAAGACGCTATAGGGAAGAGCGACCCCGTTCCAACGCACCTCCATCGGCCGATTCACTGCCTTCCAGGCTGTGAGTGGTTCGGAGCTGTGGCACACCTCGTTAACCACTTTCCAAGATTGCCGGCTTAAGACAACGACTCGATCTTTGCTCTAGCCTTGTGCCGGAGGCCACGTTCCCAACCGTTGAAACATTTCGAACCAGTCTTCAAGATGCCAGGTGTGGCTTACTCGTCCTTCTTGAAGATGATGGAACTCGTAAAGACGTCCTTCGATGGGCCGCTGCGACCCGGCCACACCGAAGATCTCTCCCTGATGTGTTCCGACCATACGTGCACGCACTCCAGCCCTACCAGACGCGCCGACAATCTCGTCTACTTCGATCCTGAGATCTGGAAAAGCTGTAAAGAAAAGAGGCATCATCTTCTTGAACCCATTGGTGCCCGGTTCTTGCCCCGGCGCAGGGTTCATGTCTTCCCAATCGGGCGAACATGCCTCATTTAATAAATCGGGGTTGCGCTCATTGAACGCTTCGTAGAACTTCTCAATCGAGCGTATTTCAACTTCACTCAGTCCCGATGGGACTGCTGTCTGGTTCACGGACATAACATTCTCCTTTTTCGATTCGCCTCTGGTCAGCGTTCGCAATCGATGCTTACCAAGGGTCCATTCCATCCTTGGAAATAGCACTTCCCGTTGGACCACTCTCATCCAGCAGGGCAAGTCTCGTGGCTGCCAGAGCGCCGACCTCAACAGGCTGCGTGCCCTGGTTATTGTTCAAGTCGGTCTTGGTGAATCCTGGGTATGCCGAGTTGACCTTGATGTTGGTGCCGCGTAATTCTCACGCGAGTTGCACTGTGAGCATGTTGAGCGCTGCCTTCGAAGCGTTATAGCCGATCAGCTTTGCGTTGGAATGCTCCCATGCAGGATCGCTGTTGAGCGTCATCGAGCCGAGTTCGCTTGAAACATTCACGATGCGCCCGGATGGTGCTTTCTTCAGAAGCGGGAGCATGGCTTGAGTCACACGCAAGGTACCAACGAAGTTAGTGTCCAAGACCTTCTGAACGGCGGCAAGGTCGGCGCCACTTGGAGGACCGTCACCCTCCACATTGATGCCGGCATTATTTACAAGCACATCGAGTTGACCGAATGTGTCCGCGATCTGCTTCGCAGCAGCGGTCACCGTCTCCTGCTTGGTAGTGTCAATCTCTATGAATCTGACCGTTTCCGCTCCCTCTTGTTTCAGGCGTTCGATTGCTTCCAAGCCGAGAATTTCGTTGCGAGCCGCGAGCAGGACAAAGTGGCCAGCTTGAACGAGGTTCCGACAGAGCTCATAACCGATGCCTTTGTTTGCTCCGGTGACAAGTGCGACTTTCATGTTGTTCCTCCTGAATCCTGTGAAACGCCGCGCCACCGTGAAGGCCACGTCCTTCGATAAGAGTATGGTTGCGCGTCATCCGCCGGTAGTGGGGTGACTTCAAAAGGTGTAATGAATAAAATTCATGAATCATGCGAAACGAACTGAGCGAACTCGCGATCTTCTCCATCGTGGCTGAGGAAAGAAGCTTTACCCGAGCAGGAGCGCGCCTGGGGCTTTCACAATCGGCAGTGAGTCACATGATGCGCACGCTGGAGAAGAAGTTGGGCATCCAGTTGCTTGCGCGTACTACGCGAAGCGTATCCCCGACTGCGGCCGGATCTGCCCTCTTACGAAACCTGAATCCTGCGTTGGAGCGCATCGAGCAATCGTTGGCGGAAGCGCGAAATCTCCGAGACCATCCGGCAGGTAAGATTCGGCTCGTCCTCTCTCGAACGGCTGCTCGCCTGATTTTGCTTCCGAAGCTTACGGCGTTCTCTCAGGCTTTCCCTGAGATTAAATTGGATATCACCTGTTCGAATGACACGATCGACCTCATCGCAGGGCAGTTCGATGCTGGAATACAGATCGGTGAATTCATACAACAGGACATGATTGCGGTGAAAGTGAGTAGAGACATGCGGTTAGCTGTTGTAGGCTCACCCGCCTACTTTGAATCCAGAAAGATTCCGAAATCGCCCGGCGATTTGAAGGAACATTCGTGTATCGCACTTCGGCTAAGAAAGAGCGGCGTCTATCGGTGGGAGTTTGAAAAGGGACGGCGATCTCTGACGGTCAACCCGCGTGGTCCACTGACACTCAGCGATTCAGATTTTGCAGTTCAGGCCACGCTTGAGGGTGCGGGCCTGATGATGACGATGGAGGCACAGGTAGAAGAGCACGTCGCAAAAGGAGATCTCGTTGCAGTACTTCGAGACTGGTGTCCTACCTTCCCCGGCTATTTTCTTTACTATCCAAGTCGACGCAATCAACCTGCTGCTCTCCTCTCTCTCATCAACGCTCTCCGGCTATAGCTGGGTATGCCTGTCCAGAGCTCTCCTGCCGTTCGGCCAGAACTTCCGTCAGCACCTCGATCCGTTGCAGATCGCGCTCGCTCATAAATATCCAGCCCATATGCTTTCGGTCTGTCCTGGCTGCCATGCCAAGATCCACCGAAAAAAGCAGCGCTTTCGGTGACGCCACCTCTTCTCCTGGAACTATGGCGAGAGCAGCACCCCAAAGGTCATGAGTAAGTACAACTCGACTTCACATCCAAGAAACCTGCTGCCAAGCTCGTCCCGCTCTTCGGCGAAGAGGAGGCATGGAGCGATAGAACTGGAGCGTTTCGGCACACCTTAAGACATGCGTGTTTATGGGACTGATCCTGAAGGATCAAGGCCTTGGGCTGATACCGAATACGGATACAGATATTCAATCACCTTGGGTAGGTAATCCCTCACGAAGTTCTCCTGGCTTGCCCCCTGAAAAAAATGTGCGGCTTTCTCCTCCAAAACAAGATTCGCGAGTCCATGAAGCGCGGCCAGACCGCAGAGCATGTTGGCAGCGTCATCAAAACTTGACGGATCGACCTCGGTCTTGCCGCGATATGCGAGAACCGCTCGCCCTAATCGCATGCCGGGACTTCTGCTGGCTGCGGCAAGACGAGGATCACTGCGGTCCACCAGATCGTTGCGGAACATCAGGCGGAAATGGCCGGGATAGCGCAACACGAAGTCAATAAAAGCGAGGCTTACAGCCCGCACATCAGCAACAACATCTTTCGAGTGCCCGGCCTGTTCAATGGCTTGATCGGCTCTCTCATAAGCCAGAATGGCAACTTCCGTCAGCAGACCCCTCGCACTGCCGAAATGATGTGCCGGAGCGGCTGGAGAAACCCCGGCTCGGTGTGCAGCCGTACGAAGGGAAAAGCTCTCAATTCCTTCCTGGCCAATGATCTCGTCGGCTGCCAAGACAAGCGCTGCGCGCAGATCACCATGGTGATAGGTTGTCCGCTTTCGCGCCATGCTCACGCCTTCTTGACACTGTTTAGATTAGTGAGTACAGTCATTGCTAGATTCATTGATTGTTCCTGTAGAACAATTGCGCCTCATAACTGGACAGTGTACAGATAAATGCCGGAGGCAGAAAGCCTTCGAGGAGGACATCAAGTGGCTAGCAAAGTATGGTTCATTACTGGAACCTCGCGTGGTATGGGACGTATCTGGGCCGAGGCAGCCCTGAACCGCGGTGACAATGTGACTGCGACCGCCCGCAAGCTGGACGATATTGCCGATCTGAAGGAGCGTTTCGGCGATGCAGTTCTGCCGCTCGAACTCGACGTGACCGACCGTGAGCAGGTTCCGCAAGTCGTCAACCAGGCGTACGAACGTTTTGGTCGGCTGGACGTGCTCGTGAACAACGCCGGCAGCAGCCTGATTGCGACCGCTGAAGAAGCGACCGACGAGCAGGTAGAAGCCGTGTTCGATGCAAACTACTTTGGTGTAGTACGCGTGCTCCGAGCAGCTCTCCCTCTACTCAGGAAGCAGGGCAGCGGTCATATTCTCGGCGTCACCAGCAGTCTTGGTCTCACACCGATGCCCTTGATCGGCTTTTACTCCGCGACGAAAGCCGCAGGCGAAGCACTCCACGAAGCCCTGGCAAAAGAGGTCGCTCCGTTCGGTATCAAGGTGACCATTATCGAGCCGGGAGCTTACGCTACCGGATTCGGAAAGAGCGCAACCCGAGCAGAGGGTTTGCCTGCATACGACGATTTCCGTAAACAAGTCATGGCCGGCTTGATGACACTGGAACGGGGCAATCCCGAGGCTACCGCCGAGGCCATTCTCAAGGTTGTCGACGCAGAGCAGCCTCCTCTGCGATTGATCCTGGGAAGCACCTCGCTCCCGCAGGTTCGCTCGGTCTACGCTGACCGCCTAGCCACATGGAAGGCCTGGGAGGCGGTTTCAGACGCAGCGCAGTGAGCACAAGTGCTGCGAGAAGTCGGCGAGGAGCATAGGCGTAACCCGCGCTCCCCGCCGAAGACCATGTCAACCTTATAAGGAGATCAACGTGCCTACAGCTCTCATCACAGGCGGTCATGCTGGCATCGGCTTTGAATGCGCCAAACAGCTTGCGTCCCGCTCGCATTACAACCTGGTTCTTGCCGGACGAAGCATGGAAAAGATGGAAGCTGCCGCGCAGCAACTCCGGACGTCTTATGGCGTAAAGGTCAGCTTACTTAGGCTTGATACCTCCTCGCTCGTCTCGGTTAGGGAAGCAGCAACAGAGTTTCGTGCAATGCTCGATAATGGCAAGGCCGATTCTTTTCAGTCGCTTCTATGCAACGCAGGCGGCAGGTTCAATGTGCTTTCCTATAGTCCCGACGGCTACGAGACGACGTTCGCTACCAATTGCCTCGGCCATTTCCTGCTGATCGAGTTGCTCACTGACAGAATGGTAGACAACGGACGCATCGTGTTTACCGCGAGCGGAACGCATGATCCTGAAACCACAGATGGAAAGATGGTCGGCGTTGTGGTTGAGCCCGATGCGAATGCCCTTGCTAAGGATGGAAAGAATGGAAAGAAGCCGCTTTCCGGGGGAATACGCTACTCAACCTCGAAGCTATGCACGATTCTTTATGCGTACGAACTGGACCGCAGGTTGCGACGCTCCGGAACCTCCATCGCATCGATTGCCTTCGACCCCGGTTCCGTACCTGAAACCGGGCTACTCAGGGCGATGCCAAAGCCTGTGCAGGTGCTCGCGAAAACTTCCTTGATGAAGTGGATCATGAAGCGCATGGGCGTAACGCAGGGGTCCGTCAGCTTCTCTGGTGCATCCCTTGCTCGGATTGCTGCCGATCCCGCATACGCGAAGGGGTCCGGCAAGTATTTTCAATCGAACGCCGGCGTCCTAAGTGAGACGCAATCTTCTAAACTGTCCTATGACGAACAGCGAGCACTGAAACTATGGAACGACTCCAAGACGCTCCTCCGGTTGCAGCCAAACGAAGAGTCCGCTCAGCTGCAGTGATAGGGACATATTATGCGTGTAGAAAATAGGCTTGTAACATTGCCGCTGGATTTAGATTATGGTCCGATTTAATGGCTAAGTTTGCAGGCATCGCCAGTGGTTGTAGGGAGCACGACGGCCCGGCGGATGCAGCGACAACAAGGGCTCCAGCCGAGACCACTGAGCGTCTGTCAAATCACTCGGATACATCTCTCCGATCTTAAAAGATAAGATCCCCCACTCGAATCACTTCCGTGGTTCCTCCCTCAGCCTTTAGACAGATTCTTAGGGAGAGTGAAAAGGGGATGGCTCGAATCAGGTTCAGATGCCGAACACGATCGGGTTACGTCGCCAGCTTCGTACACGCATCAATCCAAATACGGATTTGTCCTGCATCGTCTGCCTCGCCTTGCAAGCTCCGAGTAAGTACGATTGCTGTTAGGCCAGCTCTCATATCTTTCGCTGGATTACTTACCCCGGTGCTTCTGCAGGAGTAGATCTGCTGCTCGCTCACCGATCACAACACAGGGTGCCATCGTGTTGCCAGTAGTGATACGCGGCAGAATGGAACCGTCCGCGATGCGAAGACCTTCCACCCCGTAGACGGCTAAGCTGGTGTCCACAACGGACTCTTCATCCAGGCCCATCTTCGCCGTGCAGGTCTGGTGCCAAAAGGTCACGGCCGCGTTACGAAGAAACTTCAGGCAAGTCCTCTCGCTGTAGTTTTCCCGGTATGATCTCTCGTTTGCCGATGGCGCTCAAGGGAGGCGCGTTGCCGATCTCCCGGCATAGCGCCACGGTCGCCAGCGCAGCCTTAACATCGTCTGGATTTGTGAGCGCATTGGTTCGAATGTGTAAGGGATCGTCCGGGTCGGGCCCGGTAAGCGACACCAACCCCCGGCTGTGCGGACGAACTACCCCCGCAAAGGTCGTCCACCCGTTCTCCGTCGAACCGAGGTAAGCCGTGTCCGGATTGGGAACCGGCAGGGCGGCCTGGCAGTGCATCAGATCTGGCGCTTCCAGCGACGGATTGCTCTTCCAGTACAAGGTGGTCGCCGAAACATTGTTATCCCTAGCGATGGGTTCTTGGGACTCCCAAGTGCAACCGAAGTTAACGTGGTCTTGCAGGTTCTTGCCCACACTCGGCAAATGTTGCACGAGCGGGATGCTGAACTGCTTGAGGTGCTCCGCATCCCCGATGCCCGACTGCATCAGCAATCGCGACGTTTGGATTGCACCCAATGAGACGACCACCTCAAGGTTGGCGGCGACTCGCCTCGTCTTCCCCTCGTTCGCAATCTCAACCCCCGTGACCCGTTTTCCTTCGAAGATAAGGCGAGTCACCAGTGTATTCGAGAGCACAGTGAGATTGGGTCGATCAAGGAATGGAGCCACATAGGCACGGTAGATTGAACGGCGCTGGCCGTCCTTGATGATGAGGTCCATACGCGCAGCGCCACCGTCCCCCTCCATCATGAGCCCGTTCTGACTCTCGAATACGGGTATGCCCACAGATTTCGCGGCCTCCAGCGTGGCGGCCCCTAAAGGCCCGGGCGCCGTCGGCGGTTGAACGAAGACCGGTCCTCCTGATCCTCGAAATGCGGGATCGGGTGTACCGTGCCAATCCTCAATGCGTTTGTAAATCTCCAGAACGGATGCATAGCTCCAGGAAGGGTCCTTCGTCTGCTCGGCATAGTAGTCCCAGTCGGACTTGTGTCCGCGCGCCCACACCATCACGTTGATACCTGAGCCGCCACCGAGAACCTTGCCCATGGAGAGTGGCAGAGACCGGCCATTCAACTGCACCTCCGGCACAGAAGCAAAGGCCCAATCGCGCTCGCTTCCAATGTTTGCCGGCCATTGCAATGGGTCTTGAACCTCCGGCACGTCGTCAGAACCGCCAGCTTCCACAAGCAAGATGCTGACGTGGGGGTCCTCTGCGAGACGCCGGGCTACGACCGATCCCGAAGAACCTGCTCCGCAGATGATGAAATCGTATCGTTTCTGGAGAGGCAATGAAAGTTGTTCCTGTATCAAATGATCCTCGTTTCATGTCTGCTCTATGGGTGTGCGCGCAGGACACCCCAAAGGACTTTGATAGTTTATTGCTGTACGGCTGCCTGCAGAGCTATGTCCTGCCGTAAAGATTCATTCAGACCGAATTTCTTTTCAGCTTGCAGGAGCAGCCGGAGGTGGTTATACCACATGCGACATCGGCAACAATGCCCTGTGGAGTGAACTTCTCTTGTTAGCAGTTGCACTTCAAAGAGTCCAGACCGGGAGAGTATGACCACCCGCATCGAGCACTCCTTCTCACTTCTACGCTGGATCCATCTGGGAAAGCCAGTGCAGCCGGACATCCACATCTTCCAGCGCAGGCGAGGAGTGCGCTGACTCAAAACCAGTCCCTGTCTTCAGCAATGCCAACGTTTCTACCACCCCGTTCTTGCGGCGCTCTCATTGCGAAGCAAAAAACATTCGTATCTTCCCGCCTTAGCAATGGATGAGGAAAGTCGACAGCAATCTGGTTTATGTGGGCACCTCTTCTTCGGCCGGTACAGTAACGATCCGACTGGCTGTAGCAGAGAAAGGAAGCCCGGCCTGCCAAGCCTCTGCGGATTATCGATGTTCGGATCACCTCAACCTAAGAATTGCGTTCAAGGAGGGGCCGTTTGTCGCAGATCCCTATTATCATCGCCTCCTGTGCGCGTGAGCGACGGCAACCCTGAGTGCTGATCCCGCGATAGCTGTTTCCCCTAGCCACAGAGTTGCTGACAGTCAAGAAGGGGGTCACGTTGTTCTCTTACGACAAGGTTGCACTTGAACTCAGCAGGTGTCACGGAGACATGGAAGACGTAGGTCTTGTGAGGGTACTGCGCGCGGCACGCCGAACCGATTGCGGAGGATGTCCGAAGACACGCAGAAACGCGCGTCGCATCCGTTCCCCGTCTCCGAAACCGACTGCCTCGGCGATCTTCTCGATATTTTCAGTACCGGCTTCGATGTGACCCCTTGCTAGGTCGGCTCGGATGCGTTCCACGGCGCGTGCTGGTGTTGTACCCGTCTCCATGCGGAATGCGCGGCTGAATTGCCGCAAGCTGAAACCAGCCGCTTCGGCCATCTGTTCCACCGTAAACCGCCTGCTGATGTGATCGCGCGCGTATCTCAAAGCAGCTGCGATCCGCTCGTTCGTCGGCGCAGAATTCACTGGCGCTGCAAACTGCGACTGCCCACCGAGACGGCGATGGTGGACGACGAGTTCCTGGGCCACGCTGTGCGCGATCGTGAAGCCATGGTCCTGTTCGATGAGAGCGAGAGAAAGATCGATCCCTGCGGTAATACCAGCAGAGGTCCAAATGTACGCATCTCGGCAGAAGATCCGGTCCGCTTCCACACGGACCTTCGGAAATTCCTTTTGCAGCTGGGTAGCAAAACGCCAATGTGTTGTAGCTCGCCTTCCGTCCAGGAGGTGAGCTGCCGCAAGCACGAAGGCACCAATACAGATGCTCGTGACACGCTGGCAGTTCAGCGACGCTTTCACGATGCTCATAAGGGCCGCTGCCGCCGGAGGCGGCCCGGGAATGCCTCCGATCACCACCAAAGTATCCACCGCGATAGCGCCAAGCGGTCGGGTGTCACAAGCCATTCCCAGGCTGTTCCAAATGGGCCCGCCGTGCTCCGACAGAGTCACCACGCGGTAGGCTGGAAACCCGAGTTGCGCTCCGACGTTTTCGAACGCAGCAGCGGGCCCGGCTAGATCGAGCAGCTGAAAACCGTCTGAGAGATAGAAACCGACTGTATGCATGGCCGAAATCGAGGGAAGTACGTCCTTTTCACCCTACCAGCCTTTGCGTATCTTTGCCATAGGGGCTGTCTGCCTAGAGTCATTCAAAAGGACTGAACCAATGCCCAATTAAAAAATGTTCTCGCCGCGGGTCGGATGTTCCGACCCATTCGACAATGCGTTCAATTCGTGCCGACGTCGATGCGCAGTCCGAAGTATTTGACGATTTGCCGACCAAGCGCATAACGAACAACCAGGTCTCGAAGCTGATCAATCAAGCCTGCGGGCAGCCTTCACGCAGCGGCTGTCGTCACGGCCGAAGCTCCGCAATCGAGTGTGCCGCGTCTTGCGCTGAGATGATTTGGCGCTCGTCTTGATGACTAGACCTTTACTATGCGAGATCGCAAGGAACAGGAACGGGCGGCCCGTGAACCGCCACCCAAATCATGAAGCAACAAGCCGACGGGAGCTGACGTTTAAAGATTCAAATCCCCTCGGTGTTGCTTGAGAGAAACGAACACAAACCTGCAAGGAGGCAATGGTGAGATACGAAGTTCGAGGGCTATCCCTCAACGTGGAAAAGAGCGGCTCCGGCGAGCCGGCTCTGGTGTTTCTGCCCTATTGGGGAGGAACCTCAAGGACATGGAACAATGTGGTCGCAGAGTTGAAGGACGGCTTTACGACTGTCGCATATGATCCTCGTGGCTGGGGCCAATCTGACAAATCTGCGGCTGGCTACACTCTGGCGGATCTGGCCGATGAAACACTCTCCTTGATCCAGATCTTGGGTATCAAGAGCTATGTTCTTGTTGGCCATTCGGTGGGCGGCAAAATTTCTCAGCTGATCGCGTCACGCCATCCTGAAGGTCTCCGGGGGCTCGTTCTCGTGGCCCCAGCACCTCCCACACCGCTCCAATTCCCGGATGAAGCGCGAGAGACTCAGATACACGCCTACGACAATCGGGAGAATGTTCTTCAGACGATCCGGTTTCTGACCTCTCGCATGCCCGCTCCAGAGGTCGTCGAGCAAATCGTCGAGGACAGCATGTCGGGTTCTCGCGAGGCTACGTTGGCCTATCCGACGAGCTCGATCCTGGAAGACATTTCGTCGGAAGTTTCGAGGATCACCGTCCCGACGTTCGTTCTCGTGGGTGAACTCGACAAACTCGATTCGATCGAGCAACACAAGCGTGAGGTCGTGGCTCGCATCCCAAACGCGCGATTCACGATCGTCAAGGGAAGCGGCCATCTAATTCCCATTGATGAACCTGTCCAACTGGCTCAGGAGATCGCCAGCTTCGTTACTCAGCTGACAGGATAGAAGTGGGTTTAGGCAGCAGCTACAGGATTGCGAGTGGCACCGGTAGTTGCCGCCTATGCTCGCTTGGGATGAACAGCGTCCCACACCCACGAGAACAGCCGATCGCACTTTGCTCACGACTGTGTGCTGAGCTTCGAGACAAACTCTCTGGGATGTCGTCAACATGGCCGATTCGATCTACCTACTATGGACACGGCAGCTGGCCTCTTGTGCAAAGGGCAAGATCTTCGACGGTCGCCTCTTTGTTGGCGTATTCATATAAAATCGTTTCTATACACATAATCAGCCACTCATGATCCGATTTTCAATTGTCCAAGCAGCCCTACTCCTAACGTGCTTTATCAGCACTGCAGTTCACGCCGCCGTACCCAACAAAATACAGTTCTCCGCCGACCACTGGCATGTCGTCCAGGAGATTAACAGCAAAGATAAGCCGGACGTACAGTTCATCGGTCACGAGGGCTTTCCGCAAGGCGCTGTAGTCATCAGGAATGGCGCCATCGCTTTGAATGATTTCACCTTCCGCGATGGCATTATCGAGTTCGACATGAAGGCGACGGACCAGGATATTCCCGGCGTTCAGTTTCGCCAGCACGGGCAGATCGGCCACCAGGACGCCGAAGAGTTCTACGTCCGCACCTTCCCTGAATGCCGTGCCTCAAACGATTGCATCCAGTACGCGCCCGTCATCCACGGCTTTATGCTTTGGAACGTCTATCCGCAGTACCAGACGCAGGCACCCATTCTTGACGGCTGGAACCACTTCAAGCTGGTAGTCAGCGGCCGCCGCATGAACGTCTACATAAACAATTTGCCATTGCCGATCCTCACAGTCGGCAATCTCGAAAGTTCGTCCGTCGAAGGTGGTATCCAGCTGCGCGGGCCCGCCATATTCGCCAATCTCACGATCACACCTAACGCTGTTGAGGGCCTCTCTCCTGAACCCACGGCGGACCCTACTGCACATGATGCCGGCATCGCCCGCCACTGGCAGCTCGGTCCACAGACGCCTACTCAATCCGGCAAAGCCCCCGTCTTCGCCGAGGCTCCGGCCGAAGATGCTTGGAGACCTGTCACCGCCGGTCGCTTCGGCCTCGTCAACCTCAACCGCGAGTTTGAGCTCGTCCCTCATCCTGCCTCGCTCACTTGGCTGCGCACCACGGTTATATCCGACGCAGCGCAGTCCAAGCTCGTTCAGCTTGGTTGGCTGGGAAACGTCTGGGTCTTTGTAAATGGCACGCTCATCACCCAGGGCAAGAACTTCTACGACCCCGACTACGAACGGCGAGAGCCGGACGGGCGCCTCTCGTTAGAGAACGGCAGCTTTCTTATTCCGCTACAGAAGGGTGTCAACCAAGTGACGCTCGTGATTAGCAGCGCCGTCCATGACAATCCTACAAGTATCAACTATTAAGGCTGGGGCGCAATCCTGCGTTTCTGTGACATGCACGGTCTTCGCGCTCCAAAATCTTAGAAACCTTCAGGCACCTGGTAGGAACCATTCGATAATCTACCTCATACGCAAGCATGGTGACGTAGACGATCTCAACAGTATGTTGTGAGTCACCTCTAGAGCAGCGCGCTCTCCCGTTCTTTTCACGAAGTCTTTGTCCCGTACTAAACAGCCACCCCTGGTGCTATAAAGTCGAAGGGAGCTTCGATTTATACGGGTCAATTTGTGTGCGGAGCGACGGCAGGCTCGCGCGAGATGCAACGAGGCATCTCAAAGCGTTCTGAGGGGTCGCTATTCTTTGTTGACAGAATCGGGTCTACGTCTTGCGAATGCCATGGTAAGTGCGGCCACCACGGAGGAATCTGTGGATGTTCTGTCGGCTCAATGCTTTCTCCAGGGTGAGGAATCATTACTTCCGCCCGCTGACACTTCGCCGCAGCAAGCACACGTTCCGCAGGTTCCGTCCATCCATGGTCTGCAAGTCGTATCAGCCCCCAATGCACTGGAATCATAACCTTGCCGCGCACCTGGTTGTTAACTTCTACAGCTTGTTCCGGTCCCAGGTGAAAATCTGGCCAGTATTTGCCATACTCGCCCACTTCAATCAGGGTGACATCGAACGGACCGAGACGTTCACCTATGGTAAGGAAGTCCGAATCAAAGCCCGTATCTCCCGAGTACCACACGCGATGCTGCGGTCCGATAATTGCCCACCCTGCCCAGAGTGTCTTGTCGATCTGGGCAAGGAAGCGTCCTGACTCGTGCCGAGCTGGAGTGGCGACTAATTCCAATGTTCCTAATCGCGTTGATTGCCACCAGTCCAGTTCAACGATGCGGCTTTCTGGGATCCCCCAGCTAACTAATGTGGAACGAACCCCCATCGGAACAATGAAGATTGTTTTCCAGGACCTCATTACAGAAATGGTGCTGAAGTCCAAGTGATCGTAGTGATTATGCGAGATGAGCACCGCATCAATATGTGGTAGCTCGTTCAAAGCGATCGGAGGCGCGTACCACCGCTTTGGCCCCATCCAAGAAAGTGGCGAGGCGCGGCTGCCCCAAAAAGGGTCTATCAACAACTTCACACCATCCACCTCGACAAGGGCCGACGAATGGCCAAACCAGGTGACACGCAGACCCGAATGCGGCGGAGAAGACAGTGCCTCGCCATGGCTGGAGAATACGAGTATTGGCTTCGTTGGCTTCGTGTTAGGAGGCCTCGGACCAAGCACCTCTTCAACAACAGCTTTCTTGATGTTCGACCAAGTCGGGGTTGAGTTCCGGAAACGGCCGTTACGCCATTCAGGGGACTGGTGCATCCCAGTAGAACTCGGTGAATGGTCGCCACCCTCAAAGCCAGCGCAGCCCGTTATCCAGTAACTGAGGAGTATTATCAAAAGCATATAATTAGTCGAAGCGCCTACTCGCGCCGAAAGACCTCCGCTTTTAAGTCGGTAGTTGCCTCTCTTCGAGGTTGTGCGATTGGCTACCCTCAAAAGACTCTCCTGCGTATAACTTGATTGGAGTGACTGTCAGTAGCGAGCTTGGCACGCCCTTCGAGGGCTGCAGCCGCTGCGACGGCAGGATTGAATCGCTCAACAGTTATCTTAGTCGGCATAGGATTTCCCATACAGCCCCTATCGCTCAATTAGCGGGTTTGTAGTAAGCCCAACTGGATGAGGCTCGTAGCAGTCGCCACGATGGCTTCTTGGTTTGATCGCGGCGTCCAGCCCAGAACGCGTTTGGCCTTCTCGTTAGTCGCATTCTTCTGCTTACCTAAATCGGGAAGAAACAGTTTGACAGATGGATCGAACGGCGCGGAGAGGCGAACAAGCCAGTTGGGCAATGGCCTTGTCGGAACGCGCCGTGCTACGTCGCCCATCTGCGCCTTCAGTGTGCGTGCGATATCGCTGACCGTTACAAAATCCCCGGCAGCCGCGATAAATCGTTCTCCATTGGCGGCCGGATCGATCATCGCACGCATGTGCAGGTCCGCCACATCCCGCACATCGACGACGCCGAAACACCCCTGAGGGCAGCCGGGCACCGCACCTTCCATTAAGCGCTTGATGAGAATTATTGATGTAGAGAAATCAGGGCCTAGGAGCGGACCGAATATTGCGACAGGGTTGACGACGGCGAATTCCAAGCCGTTTCCTTCTGAGGCAATGAACTTCCAAGCTGCCATTTCAGCTAGGGTTTTTGATTTGTGGTATGCAAGCACACCCTTGCCTTCGAGATTAGCCCAACTTGTCTCAGTGAACGCCTCTTCTTGTTCGTCGTGTCCGTAACCAATCGCTGCGAATGATGAAGTGAGTACTACGCGGCGGACGCCTGCATCGCGTGCGGCGTGCAATACACGAAGCGCACCATCGCGTGCCGGACCGATGAGCTCAGCCTCATCTTTCGGAATGGTGGCAGGAAAGGGAGAAGCCACATGAAGCACGTACTCGCAGCCGGCAACTGCCTGCGGCCAACCCTTGTCGCTCTCAAGATCGGCCGCAAAGAACCGGACGCGTTGGTCAGATCCGGAGTAAGTGCCCTGCGCCAAGAGTGCTCGTACCCCACGCTCGCGGTCGAGTTGACGGACGGTGGTATGCACCTCATGGCCGTTCGCCAGGAGATGCAGGATGCAGTGGCTGCCGACAAAGCCCGAACCGCCTGTAACCAGTATCCTACTCATATAATGAATGCCCTTAGCTCATTCGTTCAGATCGTCTTGCTTATTTGAACTATATAGTCATTATTTGCAAGCTTCGGTGCACAAATCGGTCGCGACCAACGGCGTTTGACCGGATGGTTGAAGGCCGTTGCAAGTGCAACCTCGGGGATCCAAACGTAGGTGGCTTAGCGGTTGAGGAGGGACTGGAATGATGAAAAAAATATCACAAAAGATCGATGATTCAGGCACCCGCACTCGCCCTATCACACAGGTCGAGGAGGAGTTGTCCAAACCCGCTAAGCACCGTCGACGCACGAACACTCGAGAGGCGCTGCTGGTCGCTGCGCGTACATTGCTTGCCGGTCGTACAACGGAGGGCTTCACTGTTGACGACATCGTTCAATCAGCCGGTGTAGCCAAGGGCTCGTTCTACAACCATTTTTCCGATAAGGAGGAACTGACGGATGAGGTAAGCAGGCTGATCCGAAACAAAGAGGAAGCCGAGATTGAGGCTGCCAATAGAGATGTCATCGAGCCAGCCGCGAAGATTGCGCGAGGTATGGCCGTGTATGCGCGGTTCGCCCTGACCTCCCCAGAAGAAGCACGGATCATGACACTCGCACATGTGGATGCTTTATCGGTCAAATCGTCGATGAACGCTGGCTTGGTTCGGGACCTAGCAGAGGGACTTCGAACCGGGAAATTCGTAATACCGTCGATCGAGACCGGAGCGTTGCTAGTCATTGGACAGACGGCAGTCTTGCTGTCGCGACTGAAAAGTGGAACCAAACCCGAAGATGCGGGCGCATTGACTCAGCAATGCATAGCCCTTACGCTGCTCGGGCTCGGGCTCGAGTACAAGATGGCGCACTTGGTATCAGCGCAGGCTGTGGAGGATACTCTTCGCGGTGCCAATACTTTTGTTGCCGCTGTTTAAGCCTAAGCGTGTAAGAGCTTGATCCGCCTGGTCAAAACCAGCAAAACCGTGTTCGATCACGACATTGGAATGGGGGAGAGCCACCGTAGACCCGGGTCGACACGGAGAATTAGTGCCGGCAGGCAGTAAACGGGGAGGTTCAGGAGGGGAAACGGGTTCAGCTTCGGAACATTACTCCCGCAGCAGACGGAGCTAATGCGACAGTTGCTTATTTTTCATGAATCACCATATGTTTATTATGCATCAGATGCCTCAAAGGAGATTCAGCAATGCCCACTCTACTTCACCTCGACTCAAGTCCGTTGTACGGTCGGTCCGTCTCGCGCGAGCTTACCGCCGCATTCGTCACACACTGGAAGGCTTCATACCCGGACGGCAGAGTTATTGACCGAGATCTCAATGCAACCGCTCTTCCACCGATCACTGCAGATTGGGTCGGAGCCAACTACACGCCGGAGGAGACTCGAACTCCGCAGCAGAGGGAGCAACTCTCGCTTTCGGACTCTCTATTGGCTGAACTGGAACAGGCCAATGAGTACATTATTGGCGTACCGATGCATAATTTCGGCGTGCCCTCCGTGCTAAAGCTTTGGATCGATCAGATTGCGCGCGTGGGCAGAACCTTTGCCTACGTGGATGGTAAGCCTAAGGGTCTCATCGTCGGCAAGAAGGCGACCTTCATCATCGCAACAGGTAGCTTCTACGACGCCCAGACCCAAATGGCTTCATTCAACTTTGTAGAACCATACCTGCGATCGCTCTTCGGCTTTCTCGGCGTAACCGATGCGACCTTCCTCACCGCTGGTGGGACCATGGCGCTGAACCGAGGGCAGGACCGGGAAGCGTTTCTCGCTCCACATCTTCAGGCCGTGCAGACGCACGCGCAGATCTCCCAAGGGCGATAGGCATGAGAATCGCTTCGATCATTGCTCGTTATCTACTCGGGGCTACTGTTTTTGGTCTTTGGGCTGAACGGCTTTCTCCACTTCATCCACCAGCCGCCCCCGGCAAACCCACTGGCACTTCAGTTCTTCGGAGCTGCCGTTGCTTCGCATTTTGCGGCGTTCTTCTTTGCGGGGCAAGTACTTGGTGGGCTATTGTTGCTCTCCGGCTTCTTCGTCCCGCTTGCGCTGATAGTGCTCGGAGCGGAGCTCTACAATATCCTTGCTTTTCACCTGACCTTTGAGTCAGGGGCCGGTATCGGTCCGGCCCTGGTTGCCTGCGCTCTGTGGGTGCTGGTCTTCCTTCAGTACCGCGAAAGTTTCACCAGCATCTTCAGCGCGAAGCCTGCGACGCAGGCATAATCCGCCTCGCAATCTAGGAGCCCTGTTCCGCGCCCCACTGATAGTAGGAAGGATACTCAGCAATGGCAAAGAGTGACATTGAAAAAGTGCTGGCTGTATTTGACGGCATTAGCGCCGGAGATGCGGACCTTGCAACCAGGTACATTCATCAAGAACGGTTCATTCAGCACAATCCGTATGCGGTCGACGGCGTGGAAGGACTAAAGCAATTCATCAGTCAATCTCCGCGTGAACAACTCAACCTCACTGTGGTGCGAGCTTTCCAGGATGGCCCTTATGTTTTCACTCAGGAGAAGGGACAAAGATCCGGCCGGAATATCTTTTTCGACATCTTCAGATTTGAGGAAGGATTGATTATTGAGCATTGGGCCTTCTCCACGATGGACGCTCGGCCCAATCTAAGCGGGCACACTCAGATTGATGGACCGACCCAAGCAACGCACTTGGAGGACACGGAAAAGAACAAGTCGTTCATGCACGAGTACTACGAAAGCTTTCATATCTCTGGCGATCACAGTCGAAGTAACCGATACTTCCAGGGAGATCTTTGCATTCGGCACGAACCTGGCGTCCGCGACGGTGTAGCGGAGTTCATGCGGGATGTGGAAGTGCTCATGCAACGCCGGACCATCGATGAAGTGAAGATCCTGTTAGGACAGGGAGACTTCGTGTTCATCGCTGCGAAGGGAACACACGTAGGTGACCCGTGCGTCTACATCGACCTATACCGGGTGGAAGACCAGAAGATCGTGGAGCACTGGGGCTTCCCCGAAATGGTGCCGCCTCAAGATCAATGGAAAAAGGATAACGGCATGCTCTAGTGTGCCGTCCCAGAGATAACTAGCAAAATGGGTTAGGATACGTTAGCCTCGGTCATGCTGACTGGGCGACCGAAGCCATCGTTGGAGTTGAGTGCGGAGGAAGAGGCGGAGTTACGCGGCTT